>Ga0316201_10000042_pt1 | contig 48024 bp, 40 predicted proteins | sample CS6wburrow_MG_FD_204516 | JGI IMG/M metagenome (GOLD analysis project Ga0316201, IMG submission 204516) | Coastal sediment microbial communities from Delaware Bay, Delaware, United States - CS-6 worm burrow | ecosystem: Environmental > Aquatic > Marine > Coastal > Sediment | place: USA...
CCTCTCCCGGCTCTGGGTAGGCGTTAGTACCTACAGGTTCGATGCATCCCACGCTCCCACCTGGGACAGTTACTTAGTATATTAGAGCCAAGTCATATGCAATGTCGGAGTACACCTATGTGCTTGGCTGTACCCATGAAGATAACAAAAATTGACGGCTTTCAATGCACCTGCGAGGCTAAAGGCATAGAGCGCGAGGTCAGTCTGTTCATGCTTCAGCACGAGACCGTGGAGCCCGGCGACCACATACTGGTGCACGTTGGATACGCCATCCAGAAAGTCTCGGAGCAGGATGCGGCTGATTCCTGGGCGATGTTCGACGAAATTCTGGCGGCCCAATCCTGAGTCGGTCGCCTGCCGATTATACGAGGACAACGCGATGTGTGACACCTGCGGCTGTAACGTAACTCCGGGTAACGAGCATCTGGTTGCCGCTGGCGGACACCTGGCAACGACGTCGGCCGGCCACGAGTCGGTCGAGGTCCTGAAGGGACTGCTCGATGCCAACGATCACCAGGCCGCGCACAATCGCGAGCATTTCGCTCGTCACAATGTGCTGGCCATAAACCTCATGTCATCGCCGGGCGCGGGCAAGACGGCGCTTCTGGAAGCGACCATCGATGCGTTGGGCGGCGCGCTGCAAGTGGCGGTCATCGAGGGCGATCTGGAAACGGAGAACGACGCGGAGCGCATTCGCAGCAAGGGTGTAGCCGCTGTACAGATCAGTACCGGTAGCGCCTGTCATCTGGATGCGCACATGGTGCATTCCGCGCTGCACGATCTCGATCTCGACGACGTCGACGTCGTATTCATTGAAAATGTCGGCAATCTCGTCTGTCCTGCCAGCTTCGATCTTGGCCAGCATCTAAACGTCACATTGCTATCGACGCCTGAAGGCCACGACAAGCCGGCGAAATATCCGGTTATGTTCCGCGCTGCCGATCTGGTCGTCATAACGAAAGCGGACCTGCTGCAGGTCCTTGACGATTTCGATCCCGAGTACGCGACGTCGTGCTTGCGGCAACTCGCCAGCCAGGCGCCGGTAATGACCATTTCGGCGAGAGCCGGGACCGACATCGATTTGTGGCTTGCGTGGATGAACGACGAACTCGCCAGAGTCAGAACGTCGTCTGATACTCCAAGGCAGGCGAGCGGGGACACGGCGTGAATCCTGGCGCGGCCGAGCGACTGGAAGCGCTGCAGGCGCTGCAGATAGGGCGACCCGTGCGCATCATGAATGTCTGTGGCGGGCACGAGCGTTCGATTTCTGTTGCAGGGCTGCGCAGCATCCTGCCAGACAATATCGAACTTGTTCCGGGGCCTGGCTGCCCCGTCTGCATTTGCCCGGAAGAGGACGTCTACGAGGCGATTCAGATTGCGTTGCACGAAGACATCACGTTGGTCGCTTTTGGCGACATGCTGCGTGTTCCGGTCAACGCACCGAAGCGCGAACCGCGCTCGCTGGAGCAGGCCAAAGCGGCGGGTGCGGATATTCGACCGATTGCATCGCCCATCGACGCGGTGCGTATCGCTAATGAGGATTCGGGCCGAACGGTGGTATTTTTCGCGGCGGGTTTTGAAACGACGACTGCGCCGGTCGCTGCAATGCTGGCAGAAGGTGTGCCCGAGAACCTCCTGGTGCTTTTGTCGGGTCGGCTTACGTGGCCCGCCGTGGCAATGCTGCTGGATTCCGGGGAGCCGGGTTTTGATGCGCTGATAGCCCCGGGGCATGTGTCGACCATCATGGGTCCGGAGGAGTGGGAGTTCGTCGTGGACAAACACGACATTCCCGCTGCGGTCGCAGGCTTCACCCCGAAGTCACTGCTGGCGGCAATGTACTCCGTGCTGCGACAGCTTGATGAGAACCGTCATTTTCTCGACAACTGTTATCCCGAGGTCGTGAAACCGGATGGCAACCTCGAGGCGCGTCGGCAGTTACAGCAGGTCATGGAGGTCGTGGATGCCAACTGGCGCGGCATTGGCATTATTCCAAAGTCCGGCTTCGCACTTCGCGAAGCCTATGCGGCGAACGACGCGCGTAAGCAATTCCGCTCTTATGCCGACGAGTCCCGCAAGCGGGTCGGTGAAATGCCGCCCGGATGCGACTGTGCCAAGGTCGTATTGGGCAAAATCTATCCCAATCAATGTCGACTTTATGGCGCCGCCTGTACGCCAAGAAAGCCAATCGGTCCGTGCATGGTATCGGATGAGGGCGCCTGCAGAATCTGGTGGTCGGCGGGTTATCGTGACAACGAATGGGAAGGCCGCAAGGAGGGGAGTGCCGTTGGCTGATGTGGCGAAGCGCGCCAGACAGGAGCTTGCAGCCGCCCGAATAATCCTCAAAGGCCATGTGCAGGGCGTCGGCTTTCGCCCCTTCGTTTACCGGCTTGCGCTCGAGCACGGATTGCAGGGCTCGGTGCAAAATCAGTTGGGTGAAGTTGAAGTCGTTGCGGTCGGCCCCGCCCTCAAGCTCGAGCAGTTTCGTCACGATCTGATTGCGAGGGCGCCGCCGTTGTCGTGTCCGACAATCACGAACTTTGGCTGGATCGACGTTCCGCCGGTCGACAGCTTCGAGATTGCGAGCAGTTCAGCGAATGCGAACGCACAGATTTTCGTGCCGCCGGACTATTTCATGTGCGACGACTGTTGCTCTGAGCTGACTGATCCCGAGGATCGTCGTTTTAACTATCCGTTTATTAATTGCACGCAGTGCGGGCCTCGCTACACCCTGATCGAGGCACTGCCCTATGATCGAGCTAACACCAGCATGGCGCGCTTTCCCTTGTGTGCAGAATGCGCGCAGGAATACGGTGACCCGGCCGATCGCCGATTTCATGCCGAGCCTGTCGCGTGTTCGAAGTGCGGTCCATCGCTCTCTTTCGAGTCCGCCGGTGTTGCCGCAATCGATGAGGCGGGTGCTGCGTTGCGGGCGGCCGTCGACGCACTTCGCGACGGCAAGATTGTCGCGGTTAAAGGCATCGGTGGTTATCACCTGGTCTGCGATGCATGCAATTCAGCGGCCGTCGGCAAACTGCGGCAAAGAAAGCTACGCCCCGACAAGCCGCTCGCCGTAATGTTTCCGCTTGCCGGCAGTGACGGTCTGGAGCGCCTGCGCGGCGAGGCAATACTGCGAGATGTGGAGGCAGAACTTGTGGCCGGCCCGGTCCGCCCCATTGTTCTCGCAACGAAGGCGGCGAACGGTACGCTGGCCGACAATGTTGCCCCCGGACTCGGAGAGCTTGGCGTGTTTCTGCCCTATAGTCCGCTACACCAGCTGTTGCTTGACGCGTTTGCAGGCCCGCTGGTTGCGACTTCCGGCAACATCAGCGGCGAACCCGTGCTCACTGACAACGCGGAGGCCTCGCAACGCCTCAATAATATTGCGGATGGCTATTTGCAGCACAACAGGCCTATCGTAAGGCCGGCTGACGATCCGGTATTTCGTCGTATTGCCGGAAGTATGCGGCCATTGCGCATCGGGAGAGGCACCGCGCCTCGCGAGTTGGAACTGCCGTGGCCACAGAAGTCGCCGTTACTTGCGGTTGGCGGTCATATGAAGGGTACGGTGGCATTGAGCTGGGACCGGCGCGTTGTCGTCTCGCCACATATTGGTGAAATGGATAGCCCGCGGAGCCTGGCGGTGTTTGAACGGGTCGCCGCCGACCTGCAGGCGCTATACGGCGTGAGCGCTGAACGCATCGTTTGTGATGCGCATCCGGGTTACACGACGCACCGCTGGGCCCGCGGCCAGTCGTCGCTGCCTGTGGAGTCCGTCTGGCACCACCAGGCGCATGCCAGTGCTGTCGCGGCAGAGTTCGACAAGCCCGGAGACTGGCTGATGTTTGCCTGGGATGGTGTCGGACTCGGTGAAGACGAAACGTTGTGGGGTGGCGAGGCCTTGCTGGGTCGCCCCGGGCAATGGCGCCGCGTCGCAAGCTTGCGGACGTTCAGATTGCCAGGCGGCGAGCGAGCCGGCCGCGAACCCTGGCGCAGTGCCGCCGCTTTGCATTGGGAGTGCGGTCTCTCGTGGTCGGATTGCCCGGACATTGACGGTCTTGCTGAGGCAGGCTGGCGCAACCATCTTAATAGTCCCGTGACGAGTGCTGCCGGCCGCCTGTTCGACGCGGCGGCAGCGCTAATAGGTGGCGTACCCGAAACCAGTTTCGAGGCGCAGGGTCCAATGATGCTCGAGTCGCTATGTCAGGACTCTGCGGTCGCGATCGAGTTGCCGTTAGCCGAGGACCGCGCTGGTGTTCTGCGCACCGACTGGCAACCGTTGCTCGGGGTTCTCTGCGATCAGGGGCGCGATGCCGCGGCGCGTGCGGAGACGTTCCACTCGAGTCTCGCGACGGCGATCCTGCGCCAGGCCGAGGCCGTTCGGCAGCGATATCCGTTTAACAATGTCGGCTTATGCGGAGGCGTCTTTCAGAACCGGGTATTGACAGAACAGGCGCTAGGCCGCCTGCAGGAGAATGGTTTTCAGGTTTACATGCCCGAAATATTGCCGTGCAACGATGCCGCTTTGAGCTTCGGTCAGGCGGCCGAGCTCGCGGCGCGCGAGAATATTTCTTACGTATCGGACAACTGCTAATGGACAAGGGCTGATGGAAGACGATCGAATCTCACTGGCACATGGCAACGGCGGTCGTTTCATGCGCGAACTCATTGAAGAGGTGTTTGCACGCCAGCTCGCGGACAGCAAGATTGACGTGCAGGCGGACGCCGTTCCTATCGACCTCGGCGACGGCGAGGTGATGATCACGACGGACGGCTTTACGGTGCAGCCGCTGGAGTTCCCCGGCGGCAACATCGGCTCTCTCGCGGTGCATGGCACGACCAACGATCTCGCCGTGTCCGGGGCGAGACCGATGTACCTGACGCTGAATGCGTTTATCGAAGAGGGTTTCGAAATCGCTCGACTCGAACATATTATCGCCAGCCTGAACGAGGCGGCTGTCGAAGCCGGCGTCAAAATCAGCGCGGGCGACACCAAGGTAGTGCGGCGCGGTGAAGGCGGCGGTATTTACCTCGCAACGACCGGTGTAGGCGTTCGCCTTCCCGGGGTGCGGCCAGCGATGCGAAAAATACAGGACGGCGACGTGTTGATCGTAAGTGGCCCCGTTGGCGATCACGGCACAGCCGTCATGCTGGCGCGCGAGGAATTCGGCCTGCGAGGTGACCTTGTTTCTGATGCTGGCCCGGTCATGGCGTTGACCGAGCCGCTGCTGGCGCTCGACGGATTGCGCTTCATGCGAGATCCAACACGCGGCGGTGTCGCATCGATCGGTCACGAAATCGTCAGGGCGACGGGTATGGGTGTGCGTTTCGAAGCAAGCATTCCGGTGCGTGAGCCCGTGCAATCGGTTTGTGACATGCTTGGCTACGACCCGCTGTACCTTGCCTGCGAAGGTCGCGTTGTTGCCGTCATTGCCCCGGACCAGGTCGACAATGCGCTGGCAATCTGGCGCGCACTTCCTGCCGGCGAAGGTGCAGCCAGGATCGGACGCATCGTGTCTTCGCAGACGCGCGTGGTACTGGAGACCCCGCTCGGGGGTGAGCGCTTTCTCGAGGAACTGGAAGACGATCCGCTGCCGCGGATTTGCTAGCTAGGCTATTTCGACGAGTTCGATCTCGAAGGTCAGTGCCTGTCCTGACAGCGGATGGTTGGCATCCAGCGTGATCGACTCTTCTTCTACCTCGACAATAACGAGGTTCATGATCTGCCCGTCCGGGCTCTGGCTTTGCAGCTGCATACCCACCGCGGGATCGATGTTTTCGGGCAGTGTGTTCCGGGGTACCTGTTGCACCAGCTGTTCGTGCCGCTGGCCATAGGCGTCGTCGGGCTCGATCGTGACGGTCTTCTGATCGCCAACGGACATGCCGGTTACCGCGTCATCGAAGCCGGGAATCACCTGGCCGCCGCCGAGAGGAAACTCGAGCGGATCGCGTCCTTCTGAGCTATCGAACTGGGTACCGTCGCCCAGCGTGCCTGTGTAATGAATACGAACCGTGTCCCCGGATTTTGCCGCCGCCATAGGTGCTGCTCCTGTAAGTGAGCGCTGACTATATAAAAAACGTCTGCAACTTCGCAAATCGCCGGTGCGGATGGTGCAACTACTTATTTTCACCCAAGGTCCTTGCTATAAGCTGAAAAGTGGGAAGTTGCTGCTGGCGGAATTAGCTATGAATGACTTTTCAAACCGGAAGAATGTTGTCGAGCTCGACACGAGCGTGCCCGTATGGGACCAGTTTTTTACGGTCGCGCCGCTCGTATTGATTGGCTCGACCGATGAGGACGGCGCGCTGGACCTTGCACCGAAGCACATGGTCACGCCGATGGGCTGGCAGAACTATTTCGGCTTCGTTTGTACGCCGCGCCACAACACTTGCAGCAATATCGATCGCACGGGCGTTTTTACCGTCAGCTATCCAAAGCCGTCGCAGGTACTGATGACAAGCCTGGCAGCGTCACCTCGCCTCAAAAAGGGAAGCAAGCCGGTGATCGACTATTTCGAAACCTTTCCAGCGAAGAAGGTCGACGGCGCGTTTATTGAGGATGCCTATCTGTTCTTCGAGTGCCGACATCACAAGACCATCGATGGCTTTGGCGAAAACTGCCTGATTACGGGCGAGATCATCGCCGCATACGCGGAGGAAGATTTTTTGCGGCACGCTGAGGCAGACGACCAGGAGACGATTCACGGCTCACCATTGTTCGCCTACCTTTCACCCGGTCGTTTCGCGACGATTGACAGTTCGAACGCGTTTCCATTTCCGGAGTCCATGAAGAAGTAGAGTCGCTATGTGCGCATCAACAGCTGCCCGGGTACTCGACTACATCAACGGCCAATCCTCCAAATTCCTGGAGCTCACCAAAGCGCTGGTTGACGCTGAATCGCCATCAGCACAACCCGAGAGTCACGACGAAGTTCGTCGCGTTTTGCGCCTGGCGCTCGCCGACGTCGGCTACGATTCGCGCGAAACCGGTTTTCTGAACTTGCCACGACACATATTTGCAGTGCCGGCCACCCGACCGAAAGGCAGCCCGTCGCAGCTGTTGCTGGGTCACTATGACACGGTCTGGCCTGTTGGCACCGTTGCCAGTCGTCCGTTTTCAGTCGATGGTAATACTGTGCACGGTCCTGGCACCTTCGACATGAAAGCGGGGCTCGCACAGATCGTGCTGGCGTTGGGAGCGATTCGCGACCTCGAACTTGAGACTGCAGTGATCCCCATAGTGTTTGTGAATGCGGATGAGGAAATCGGCAGCCGAACATCAACACGCTATGTGCGCTGGCTGGCGCAACACGCCGATCGTGCGCTGGTCATGGAGCCGGCGCTGGGGCAACGGGGCGACATCAAGACTGAACGCAAGGGTATTGGTCGATTCACTATAACGGTGCATGGCAAGGCCGCGCATGCCGGTCTTGATCCGGAGGCAGGAGCCAGCGCAATACTGGAGTTGTCGCACGTCATCCAGAAGCTGTTTGCGCTCAACGATGTCGAGCGCGGTATCACCGTCAACGTTGGCACGGTAGACGGTGGTATTCAGCCGAACGTCATCGCGCCGCACAGCAAGGCCATCGTCGATGTTCGGGTGCCAACCGTAGAGGATGGTGTCGAGATCACGCGCACCATTCATGCCTTAGAAGCAACGACGCCGAATGTACGACTGCATATCGAAGGCAGCATCGGTCGGCCTGCGATGCAGTCAACGCCACGCAACCGTCGTTTATGGGAAGTCGCCATGCAGACGGCAGCAGAACTCGGCCTGCAATTACATGAGGCGCGGGCGGGCGGCGGTTCCGATGGCAATACCGCCAGCCAGTATACGGCGACCCTCGATGGCCTCGGCCCCGTAGGAGACGGCGCTCACGCGGTGCACGAGCACCTTTTGATCGACAAAACCCTGCAACGCGCTGCCTTGCTGGCAATGTTGATGATTGCGCCACCGATAGAGGGCTAGCAGAGGGAGTTAATGATGAGTACCAGGATGTACGGTTCACTAGCACGCATCGCTGACTTCAAGAACAGCAATTTCGAAGTCACGAAGCTGGACCGTTCCGCCTGGGCAACCGGTGACTACGTCGAGGGCGAAGTCGTAGGCACGCCAAGCAAACTTTATCGAATCGAAGATCGAACCGGCCACATGATCCAGGTTGAACCCGGTGACTGGGTTGTAGGCGCCCTCGGCGATCGTGCCGCCACGCTGGAGGGAGTAGGTGGCTGGGCTGACATTACGCCAGACGGGCAAATACACGCACTGACAAGTGCCGCATTGATGGGCCGCTATACATCGTTCTCGACATTGTTTCCAAACCCGATGGCGCTGGTTTATCGCGGCCATCTTTGCCGGGATGGCAACAAAGTTTGCATGCGCGACTTTGCCATGCGTTCAGAAACGCATGCGTTTGCTGTGCCAACATTGATACTGGTCGGCTCTTCCATGTCAGCCGGCAAGACGACCACCGGCCGGCGTGTCTGCAAAGAGCTCGACCGGGCTGGTCTAAACGTCATTGCTGCAAAACTGACCGGTGCCGGTCGCTATCGCGACATCCTTAGCTACCTGAAGAATGGCGCACGAGAGATATACGACTTCGTTGATGTAGGCTTGCCGTCGACGGTGGTTCCCGAGCAGGATTTTCGTGCCGCGATCAGGCCGCTCCTCAACCATATCAACCAGCGCAATCCAGACCTGCTGGTGGTCGAGGCCGGGGCATCGCCGCTTGAGCCTTACAATGGCGAGGCGCTTTTCGATGAGCTGGGCGACAACATCGTCTGCACAATTTTATGTGCATCGGATCCCTATGCTGTCGTCGGCGTACAGAGTGCTTTCGGTGTGACACCGGATCTGGTTACCGGCCCCGCAACGACGACCTCTGCGGCTGTCGATCTCGTCCGAAAACTCACAGGGTTGCAGGGCATCAATATTCTGGATCCGGCCATGAAGCAGCCGTTCCGTGAATTTCTGCTCGACATATTAAAAATTGTCCGGTGAGAACACCGGGCAAAGGTCCTGCCTCATGGGGGGAGAGGCTAGTCGGCGAGCTTGATGTCTCCGCCGCCGAAATTATATCGAATGCCGATTCCCAGCGCCCAGACGCTGTAGTCGTAGGGCTGAGCACCTAGCGTTAAAACGGTTGGGACGGTGTCAGGAGCGACCAGCGCGTAGTCCGCCACCTCGAACTTTTCGTAGCGCAGGTCCAGCGTCGCGTCGACGCGTTCCGTCCAGCGATACGCGGCTTCTATACGGGCGCTGTCGAGCGTTGAGGTCAGGTCCGGCAATCGGCTGTCGCCGCCGCTGATGCTGAATACGTCGACGGTGGTTTCGCCATCAGTACGGTTGTAGTCGAGCCGCAGGTCGAACTTGCCTTCCGCCTGGCGCCAATGGAAGCCAGCACCAGTGTGGTCAAAGGTGTCGTCGTGCTTTGCGCTCCAGTCGTAAACGTCAAACTGCTCGCTGCCGAGCTGCAGCGCATCGATGTTCTCGTGGCCATAAACGAGATAGACAGAGGAATTCTCGGAAACCGCCCAGCTGATATCTACCGTGGCGCGGACTTCCTCGCTGTCCGTCATACCCAGTTGCGACTTGTTATAGCGGTCGTCGGCATACAGCACCGTCGTGCTTAACGATACGGGGGAATCAACAGGCGTAATTGATGCGACCAGCTCGCCGTAACTGCGGTAACGGTATGCGAGATTGTACTTTCGCATGAGCGGATTCTGCCCGAGGCTGACGGCCACGGATTCATCGTAGCGATCGATGTCGCGTTCTTCCGCGCCACCTTTGATTTTCAGGTCCAGCCAGGCGAGTGGACGCCAGCGTGCCTGTCCCCAGCCGGCATCGATAGTCTGTTCGGCAACTTCCTGAAAATCGCGTTTCAGTTCCTTGCGTTCACCACCGGCGGATACACGAATGTCTTTCCAGACGACGAGTTCGCCGCTGAGACTGAGCTTGGATCGTTCGAAGCTGTACGGCGTATTCTGTTCGATATCACCGGATACGAAAAAGTCGGTAATTACCCGGTTCCAGTCGGTTTGCGGCGTCTTGTTATCGCGTTCGTCAAATCGATACGCGAACTTGACTCGTCCTTTTGGTACAGGACGAGCTGTGACGCTCAAAGCATAGTTTGCAGTATCGACCTTGCCGCCGAGAGAGCTGATAGGTAACGCGCCCGCGTTTACCGCCGTGTTATTCGTATACGGTAGCAGCGGTTCGTTCTGCTCACCGCTGCCGGATGCCACCGTTAAGGCCACTACTGTGTCCCACTGGGAGAACCGATAGGCACCTGAGAGCGAGATTTGCTGAAAGTCGTTATCCGGAGCCATGGCCATTACGAATTGGTTGAGCCCGCTTGATGCAAATGGGACATCCCATGTCAGCGACGGGTTCTGGTTCGTAAAGTACGAGCCGTAATACGCCAATGACAGGCTCGCGCGGTCCGTGCCGTATTGAATCCCGGCATCGATCTGGTCGGTCTCGTAGTCAATCCAGCGAGGTAGCAGCGTCGCTTGGGTGAAACTCGAACCACCGGTTATGTCGATGCCATCGCGGCTCTGGCGCTGGAAGTCCGCGTATACGCGGAACGTTTTTGCCGGTTTCCAGTCGGCGCCGGCATCGATGATCTGCCGATCGCTTTCGATGGTTTGCGACCGAAGTGACGACGAAAGCTGTGGCATGTTTGTGGTGAGGCCGGCCGCGACCCACGACGCGGGCAGGGTGAGCGTGCCCGAAGTCGATGGGTTGAAAACCGTTCTGCTGGTGTCGAAGCGACGGTAAGGCAGCTCGCGGTACCCGACATGGAAACCGAATGTACCCTGCTTACCGCCGTCCATTTCGAAAACCCGTGAATCCAGCCCGAGGTCCTCTATCATCCAGTCGATATGATAGTCCTCCGAGACGTAACGCCCCTGGCCATCCAGGTTAGCGAAACCGCCTTTGTCATCGTAGCCGGTTGCGTTTCCGAATCGGATTGCGCCGTCTTCGCCGACATAGGTTGCGCCTGCATCGACGCTCGCCCGATAGCCCTTTTCGAATGGGCAGGATTCGCATTTCCAGTCACTTGTATCGACCTGTCCAAACGCGATGACAGGCGTCAGCAGCAGCGGCGCAATAAGAGTGCCGGAGAATCGTTTTGTTGCTGATTTCATCACGACAATCTCCTAACGCATCAGCTTCGAGCCCGACGGGTGGTTCGAACCATGAACCTGGTCGTGGCAATTGAGACAGGACTGACCGAGCAGATACTGTGAGGCGATGCCGGTTGGCAGACCCCGTTGGTCCTGCGGCAGACTTGGGTGGCCGTCCTGCGAATGGCAGCTCTGGCACAGCGTTGGGGCACGCATACTCAGCATGCCCGGGTAGTTCGAGCCGTGCGGATCGTGACAATTACCGCAGTCTTCGGCGACTGGCGCGTGTTCCCAAAGGTACGGCCCGCGCGTTTCCGCGTGACAGTCGTAGCAAGTGTCATTGAGCGTCGTGCGGACCAACATTCCATCCGCCGTGTTGCCATGCGTGCTATGACAGCTGCTGCAATCCATCTTGCCGTGTCTTACGGGATGGGCATAAGGCTTCATCGCCTGTGTGCGCTGCTGCTGGTGGCAATCGAAGCAGACTTCCGCCTGTGTTGCCGTACTGAGTACCGGGTCCCGCTCGACGTGGCTGTTGTGACAGTCCGCGCAGGCAACGGTGTTCATATCGTGTTCGCCGCCGTGCCAGGCCGAACCGGTATCGCCCAGGTGACAGTCCATGCAGTAGGCATTCTGTTCCGGCACCGGCGTGCCGGAGTCAGAGCCGAACAAAACTACCGGAGGCCGTTCCTGTCCGCGCCGCACCCGTCCGGCATGATCGCCGCCCGGGCCGTGGCAGGCTTCACATTGCAGCTGCCCATGGCCGAAGGGTGAGCTCGGGTCCGTCGGCACGGCGTGCTTGCTGCGAAATATCCCGAGCGTTACCTGGTCGTCATGACACTGGAAGCAAGTATCGGCACCTTTGCGAGTGTAGTCTGGCGCGTCCTTATCCTGTGCAGACACTGAAGCTGATGCCGAGATGGCCACGAGGGCCATCGTCAGCAACAGCATGCCGCTTTGCCAGCGACGATTTGTCGTGGCGGGCATCAGTTGAACTCAAAGCCACCGACACCGTGCAGTACGCCGACATCCGCGCTTGCCCCGGGCCCGTGACACAGCTGGCAAGTCTCGTTACCTGACGAGACTAGCGTGCCGGTCTCGTCCTTGCCTGCCGCGAAGTCGCCGCCGTTCTGGATCATGTGATTCGCGGCGAGCGTGCTGGTATGGCAACTGGAGCAGACTGATGTATTCGGCGAAATCGCGACGTCATCCAGGAGGCTGGAGCGATCCGCGCCGGTGTCGACGGTCGTTGCCGGTACTACAGCGGGGTCGACCGGGTAGTAGGTGCCCACGCCATCCACCTGCAGGTGGCAGCCTTCGCAATTGTTCAGGCGACCCGGATAGACGACGCCTGTGTAATCGTGCGCGCTGTTGCGATAACCGCAGACTGCGGTATTCCCGGCGTGAATCTGGTGAACCATGCGCTTCATGTCGATAGTGACCTCGACGTCGCCCAGCTGGTCGAAGCAGGCAGTGGCCGCCACGCCGCGCTGCTGCACGTCTGTCGCGTTCGGGTTATGGCAGGTCGAGCAGACTTCCGTATTGCCACTGCGGTTGTCGCCGTGTAGCGCGAGGTTCTTGTGGCAGTCGTTACACTTGTCGATGTTGACGATCTTGCGCCGAGCCTGAGCCGAGGCGTCGGTGATCGCAAACGTCAGCGTGTCCGAGGACACCGGCAGGTTGTCATCTGCACCGTTGATGTTCACGGCAGCGCGGCCCTCGAGGACGGCCAGACCGGAACCGGTGATACCGGTCGGGATCGGGTCGGACGAGGCTTTTGTGAAGTTACCGCTGCCGTCGCCCACCGCACCGCTCTGGAAATCGATCTGTATCGGCGCAAACGGGGCACCGCTGTCAGCCAGCCTGGCAAGGTCGTCGTTCGGATCAATATTGCCGAGCGCAACGGTGGTCCAGGAGATGTCGACCTTGAGTCGCGAGCCGTTGATCTGGAACGGTCCGGTCGGATCATTGATGTCGTAGGTCGTGCCGTTCAGCGGGTTGGATACGCGAATCGTGGCGGTCGGCAACTGTCCAGGCGCCGTGTTCGTCACGCTGACCACCTCGTAGGCAAATGCTTTGGCGGCTTCAACTTCAGGGAGCTGGTGAACGACCGGTACATGCAGTTCCGTCGCTCCCGACGTTTCGTTGTGGCAGTCGCCGCATTGCGTATCGTCAGTGAACACGTAGTCTCCGGGGTGATCACCTGCTGCCCAGTCGATGTCGTCGTGGCAGGTACCGCAAGAGGCGCGGTTCTGTACGGTGCGCCAGTTGCTGGCCTGCGGAACGGCCGCGTTGGATTCCTGGTGGCAGGTCGTGCAATTCCTGACATCCTGGGTAAATACGATGTTGGAATAGTCATGCTCGGTGCCGCCATAGCCGACAACGCGATAGCCATTCGTGAGCTTCTTGCCAAAGTGGATCTTGTGAATCATAACCTTCATGTCGACTGAGCCACCCCAGGGTTCTGCGGCCGTATCCGGATCGATTGAATAGGGGTTGTGACAGGTCACGCAGTATTCGACGTCGAACCGGGCTTCGCCATGCAACTCGAGGTTGTCGTGGCAGGCGTTACAGGCGTCGTTATTGACGATCAGGCGCGTCTCGACCGGGGCGCCGCCCGCGGGCACGAAGTCGTACGGTGCGTTGTTGGCCGGAATATTCGGAATATTCTCGGGGAGGTAGCTGCTGGTGCGGATCTCGACGCCAAGTCGATGTGTCTTGGTATCGCTGAAAACCGGTCCGCCAGCGTAAGCCGTCAGTGCTTGCGCAAATGTGTAGGTATAGGTGCCATCGCCATTATCAGTATAGCTACCGGCGCCAGCCGACTCTGTCGAGGCCTGCGGTCCACGCGTCGGGTAGGACTGCCATTCGCTGGAGCCGCCGTTCTGGCCCGGGCTAAGCTGTGCCAGCGCGAAGCTGATTGCGCTGGCAGGTAGTCCGGTAAGACCAAATCCGAGATCATCGCTCAGGCGAAGCTCAACGGTCGGCGCGCCGCCGCCCGCAGGCACTGTAACGCTTTGAATTGAAACGTTTATCTTCGCCGCCGATTCGACAGGTACGGACGCCGAGCCGCCAGTTCCTGGTGGTCCGCTGGGACCTGGAGGACCTGCTGTGCCCTGACCGCCGGCGGGTCCGGCTGGGCCTGTGTCACCGCTGCATGCGAACAAAAGAGAGGAAATCAGCAACAACGCGGCCAGATTCCAGTTCCCGGAGGTTAAGCGATACATGTCATTCCCCTTACTTAAGCTTTGCATAGCGATGGGTGTTCCTGCTGTCACAGACGGACGGATCTGCAAGGCTTTTTTAGCAAATCGGGCAGTATATGGCATCGCGGCATCTACGTACTGTCCGGCGCTTGCACGCAAGGCGATAATATGCCGCATTCAGGATGGTAACCGATTTGTATATTCAGGGTCCGTTCAGCCACAACTGATGATGATTATCGTATGATTCAGCATCGCTTTGCGGATCGTCAGGAGACGACATGAAACGACTTACTATTTACTTGACCACGGTTTTACTGAGCACGGCTTTCTCAGCGGCAAATGCCGGCGATGTAGATGCTCTGATGAAGGGCTGCAACGATTGCCACGGTGACGGTGGCGTCAGTCAGTCGGCGGATGTGCCGACCCTCGCCGGATATCCCGAGTTCGTGCATGCCGACACGCTGTATCTGTACCAGGACGAGGGCCGCCCGTGCGTCGAATCCAAGTATCGGCATGGTGATACGAGTCGTCCCGCCACGACGATGTGCGCGGTCGTGGCTGAATTGAGCGAGGACCAAATCGACGCGATCGCTGCTGCCTACGCCGAATTGGACTACGTAAAGATGAAACAAGATTTTGATGCCACGTTGGCCGCGTCTGGTGAGGCTCTGCACAACGAGAACTGCGACAAATGCCACTCCGATGCCGGTACCAACCCGGACGACGAGGCCGGCATGATGGGCGGGCAGCCAATCGCTTTTCTGCGCAAATCGTTTGACCAGTTCGCCGATGATAGCCGTCCGCAGCCGAAAAAAATGAAAGAAGTGTTTGAGAAACTGACGGCCGCGGATTTTGACGCGCTCGCTAATTACTACGGCAGTATTCAGTGACGCAGAACAACGCCGCCAGTGTAGATACTGGCGGCCTTTTCGCCGCCATTGATGGGAATGACGCAGCGGCGTTCGTCGGCTACCTGACCGACGACGCCGTTTTTCGTTTCGGCTCTGCCCCTCTCGTTCGTGGACGCGCCGCGATCCAGGCGGCGGTGGAAGGATTCTTTGGCACGATAGCGGGTTGTTCGCACCACGTGCAAAAAACGCTTGCCAGTGGTTCCACGCTGGTTTGCGAGGGTGACGTTACCTACACACGTGTTGATGGCTCGTCGATAACGCTGCCATTCACCGACGTCTTCGAGTACGACGGTGAACTGATAAATCACTACAAGATATACATGGATATCAGCCCGCTGTACGCTGTATAGCTGGCCTGCCGGCCCGAGAACGAAAGACCCCTATCGGAAATCCCTGATAGCAACTGCTTACCGATTGGCTTACTAAAGCCCAAGGATTCAGGGATTTACAATAATGACTAACCGAGTGACTCTCGCTCGTCTGATTCAGACGATGCTGGCGCTGACAATTCTCTCACTTGCTGCTGCAACCGTAGTTGCAGCGGACATCAATTGTGGCGAATGCCACGAAGACGTGGTGTCTTCCTCGACGGCGCACCCCGACCATTCGTGTTCTGACTGCCATACCAATGTTACGGCCGACCACGAGGGCAATGATCTCGAGCCATTGACGGACGAGATGAGCTGCAACGAGTGTCACGGCAAAGCGCCGCGAGCCATCAAGCGCAGTGTGCACCGCGGTAAAGCGGCCTGCGGCGACTGCCATGGCGCCCCGCATGAGATACATCTGGTGGCAGAGCTGGCTTCCGCCGTTTCGCCGGTCAACCAGATCAAGAATTGTGGCGCCTGCCACGATGATCCGCCGGAGCTTGTCGATGGCTATTTGACCAGCGAACACGGCAAGGCACTGTTGCTGTCAGGACTGATTAACGCGCCGAGTTGCAGTGACTGTCATGGCGATCACCAAATGCTTGCCATCGACAAGGACCGCGCCGCCACATCGCACGCGAATTCGCCGGAGATGTGTGGCCAGTGCCATCAGTTGTTGCTTAACGAGTGGCGGGACCATAGCGCTCACGGCCTTGCCTGGCAGGCGGGCAAGGACGGTCCGGTTTGTGTCGATTGCCATTCGTCACATCAGATTGGTGATCCGACGACTGCGTCCAACCGCATGGCTTCAGCCGACAACTGCGGTGGATGCCATGACGAATACCTGACGTCGTTCAGGGACAGCTTTCACGGTAAGGCGGACGAACTCGGCATGGCTGGCGGCGCCATCTGCTCGGACTGCCATACCCCGCACAGCAACCTCGCGGCGAGCCATCCCGAGTCCAGCGTACACGCCGATAATGTGCTGCAGACATGCAGTAACTGCCACGAGAATGTGACGGCTGCGTTTGCGACCTTCGATCCACATAACGATCCGACGAATCCTGATGATATTTTCGCGGTGTATGTCGTATGGATATTCATGACCAGCCTGCTGGTCGGTGTCTTCGTTTTCTTCGGCGTTCATGACGCCCTTTGGCTGCAACGCTCGCTGGTTGGCGTGCTGCGCGGCGAGTTCGATGAAGAAAGATATGGCAACAGCGGCAAATACATCCAGCGTTTCCGCAGGAAGAACATGCGCATGCACGTCGTGATTATCACGACGTTCATACTGCTTGCGTTGACTGGCTTGCCACTGAAATTCCACAGCGCACCCTGGGCTCAGCAACTCGTTGATATTCTCGGTGGCATCGATTCAACCCGTTTCATACACAGGGTCGCCGCGATCGGCACGTTCGGATACATGCTGGTGCATGTTCTGGATGTCCTGGTTCGCTCGGTGTTCCGCAAAGAACGTGGCATGTTCTGGGGGCCGAACTCGATGACGCCGCAACCAAAGGACTTTTTCGACTTTATCGGCAATATTCGTTACTTCCTCTATCTCGGTGAGCGCCCACCGGGCGATCGCTGGACCTATTTCGAGAAGTTCGATTACCTGGCCGTATTCTGGGGCGTCATGATGATCGGTGTCTCGGGGTTGTTCCTGTGGTTCCCGGATTTCTTCACCAGCTTCCTGCCGGGGTGGACGCTGAATGCGGCCTATGTGATTCACAGTGATGAAGCACTGCTTGCGACCGGATTCATTTTCTTCTTCCATTTCTTCCACACGCATCTGCGTCCGGAAAGCTTCCCGATGGACCTGGTGATCTTTACTGGCAAGATGTCGCTGGAACGCTTCAAGGCGGAGCGGCCACTTGAATACGAGCGTCTGGTTGCGAATAACGAACTGGAAGACTACCTGGTAGAAGGACCGAATCCTAGGCAACGTCGCGATGCTTACATCTTTGGTTCTATCTTCCTGATTATTGGTGTATTACTCGCGATTGGAATTGTCTGGGCTCTGCTGACTCACTAGGGCAGCAGGCAGCGTACAAACTTAATTCAGGGGAAAGCTGTGTTCCGGAACTTCTTATCGTCGATTACCCATAACGGCATCAGTCTCGTCGGTACCGGGCTGGCCATCGTCGGTCTGGTACTCATAATCAGCCTGTTCGTAATGGAGCAGCTCGGTTTCGAGGGCGGACCGTATCTTGGCATCCTGACTTACCTGATCCTGCCGATGATATTCGTCACTGGGCTGATACTGATTCCCGTCGGTGCCGTTCTCTATCGCCGCAGTTTGCGACGAGTGCCGGGTGGTGAGACGACGCCGTTGCTACCGGTGTTTGACCTTAATCGACCGAAGACCCGACACTGGATGATGGTTTTTATCGCCGCGACCATGCTCAACATCGTTATCGTGGCCGGTGCCACCTACAAGGGCGTCGAGGTGATGGAGTCGGTGGAGTTCTGCGGCATGGCTTGCCATTCCGTGATGGAGCCTGAGCACACCGCTTACCAGCGATCGTCGCACTCGCGCGTCAGCTGCGCCGAGTGTCATATCGGCCCGGGAGCCGACTGGTTCGTCAAGTCGAAACTCGATGGCGCGTGGCAGCTGATCGCGGTTGCTTTCGATTTATACCCACGGCCGATAAAGACTCCGTTGCACGACCTTCGTCCGGCACGAGAGACCTGTGAGCAATGTCACTGGCCCACACGCTTTGTCGGCGACAAACTGTCGGTCAGGAAGCACTACGAAGAGGACGAAGCGAACACCGAACTGACGACGGTGCTGCTGCTGAAAGTCGGCGGTACCGCGGGTGGCGGGGCCTCCGGTATACACTGGCACGTCGATCGCGGCGTGAAGATTCGTTATCGATCCGACGAATCGCGTGAAGATATTTACGAGGTCGAGTACACAAACGCAGACGGCGAGGTCAAGCTGTTCGCCGACCGCAGGGCGCCCGAAGAGGGTGGCAGCTGGCGCGAGATGGATTGCGTCGACTGTCACAATCGTCCGAGCCACAACTACCAGGCACCGGGCTCCGAGATAGACATCGCCATTCGGGATGGCTTGATTGACAGAACGCTTCCCTTCGTCAGGAAAGAAGGACTGCGCATCATTGATGCCGAGTACGCATCCCACGAAGAGGCCCGTGAGGTTATCGCTGCCGAACTTGACCAGTACTATCTCGACAATTATCCCGATCTTGTTACCGAGCGCGCCGATGACATAGCACAGGCAGCGACGACGCTGGGCGATATCTACTCGGTCAACGTATTCCCACAAATGAAAGTCTGGTGGAACACCTATCCTGAGCATATTGGCCACGAAACCTCGGACGGCTGCTACCGCTGCCATGGAAAACGGCTGCGTACCAAGGAACGTGAGCAGATTTCGCGTGACTGCGACGTCTGTCACACGGTTCTGGCTGAACGCGAAGAGAACCCGGAGATTTTGACGCAGCTTGATCCCTGAAAATGAACAACAAGGAAACAGCAATTCAACACAGCAACGCCAGTACCTCGACAGCGGCGCGTAGCCAGCTGATCTACGAGGTCATCAGTGGCGCGAGCGGATTGCTGCTGGCTTTGTTCATGTGGGGACACGTCATACTGGTAGGCTCCATACTGACCGGCGAGCGCGGCTTCGACTGGATGGCGACGATGCTCGAGGACTACTACATCGCGCAACCCACGGTGTTCGCGATTTTTACGCTGTTCATCGTTCACGCTGTATTCGCGTCGCGCAAAATTCCCGCCCAACTTCGCGAACGCAAACGCATGATCCAACTGGCGCGGGGTCTAAGAAACTCGGGCCGCGAATACGTTGCGACGCGCACTGAATATTCTCCGTTTCGGCCACACACCGAATCGATGCTTTGGATCTGGCAGGTCCGCACCGGCATGGTCATGCTCGTGCTCGGTAGTTTTCACCTTGTGCTGCTGGGCCTCGATATATTTACGCCGCTATACGGCGATATAGCAGGCATCGAGTCGCAAACGTCCATGGCGCGCGTCGGCGCGGGACTCTGGTTGCCCTATGCGGTGTTGTTAATCTGCGTGGAATTTCACGCCAGCGTCGGCCTGTATCGGCTGGCGATCAAGTGGGGCGCCGACCTCTGGATGTCGCGCAAGACCATGCATCGCCTCGAACAGGTTATTTTCTGGGTTGTGCTTGGACTCGGTGCTTTGACGCTGGTCGTGCTCGCCGGATGGATCGATCCGCCGCTGCAATTCCTGCTGGATGGTGGCTCGTCATGACTTCGCGACTCGAAACAACCGATGTGCTCGTCATCGGCGGCGGTCTTGCGGGTGAGCGCTGCGCCATAGAAGCCGCAGCAGCCGGCCACGAGGCAATGATCCTGTCACTGGTGCCGCCGCGTCGCAGTCACAGTTGCGCGGCACAGGGCGGCATGCAGGCGGCCCTGGCCAACTGCGTCAAAGCCGAAGGGGACAGTCCCACCGTGCACTTCCTCGACACCGTGCGGGGTTCGGACTGGGGTGCTGACCAGGAGGTTGCCACTATCTTCGCCGAAGAAGCGCCTGTTGCGGTCCGCGAACTTGCGCACTACGGCGTGCCGTGGAGCAGAGTCAAAGGCGGGCGCAATCACTATTTTATCAAGGGCGAATCTGTTGACATCGATGAGTCACTCGAGAACGACGGACTGATCGGACAAAGGGATTTCGGTGGTACCGCCAAATGGCGGGCCTGCTACGCGGCCGCTGGGACCGGGCACGCGGCGCTGTACGCAGTCGACAGCGAGGTCGTGAGGCTTGGCATTACCGTTCGCGATCGCACCGAGGCAGTTTCCCTGATTCACGACGGCTCGCGATGCCTCGGTGCCGTCGTGCGTTGCCTCAGGACAGGCAGGCACTTCGCGGTAATGGCAAAAACGACCGTCATTGCCACAGGTGGCTACGGACGTATTTATGGCCAGTACACCAGCAATGCGACGATCAATGAGGGCAGCGGCGCTGTTATTGCTTTGGATACCGGCATCGTGCCGTTGGGTAACATGGAGGCGGTGCAGTTTCATCCGACGACGTTGTCGCCAAGTGGGATCCTGGTGACAGAAGGCTGCCGCGGTGACGGTGGCTACCTGCTCGACAAGAATCTCGAGCGCTTCATGGTGGAGGCCGAACCCGAGAAGCAGGAGCTTGCAAGTCGCGACGTGGTTTCGCGTCACATGGTGCAGCGTATGCGCGACGGTAAAGGTGTCGACTCGCCGTACGGGCCGCATTTGTGGCTCGACATTCGCCACCTTGGCGAGGAGCATCTCAGGACCAAGCTGCTCGAGGTCTGGGATATCTGCCGGGATTTTGCCGGCATTAACCCCGCCAAAGACCTGGTGCCGGTACGGCCGACGCAGCACTACTCCATGGGCGGCGTAAGAGTTAACAAAGACGGCGAGGCGTATGGCCTCGCCGGGCTGTTCGCGGTGGGTGAGGCGGCTTGCTGGGACATGCATGGCTTCAACAGGCTCGGTGGCAACAGCCTGGCTGAGACGCTCGTGGCAGGGCGTCTTGTCGGACGGCGCGTTGCCGAGCACGCAACGGGCGTTACACTGCATGCGGATACCGGATATGCCTTCGATGCGATTGCCGTCGCCGAGCAGCGTGCTGCTGATTGGTTATCGCGTACCGGCAACGGGCGAAGTGTCTATGACATCCGTGATGCCATGGGTGAAGCCATGATGTACAAGGTCGGCATTTTCCGAAATGGCGAGGAGCTTGACGAGGCGGTCAATGAGCTGCAGCAGTTGCTCGATGATTGCGACAACGCTGTGCTGCGATGCAAGGATCCGGGTGTTAATCCCGAGTTGGCCTTTGCGCTACGCCTGAAAGGTATGCTGCGCCTGGCAATAACCGTGGCTATGGGTGCTAGGGCGCGCACGGAAAGCCGCGGCGCACATTTCCGCACGGACTTCCCGCTGCGTAACGACGAAGAGTGGTTAAACCGCACACTGGTCCGCTGGCCGCATGATCAAACTGCGCCGATATTCAGCTACGAGCCAACAGGCCTGATCGACCTGCCTCCTGGCCACCGCGGTTACGGCAGCGACAAGCGCATCGAAATGACGCAATCGATCGACGGCTACAATGAATCCGTGCTGGATGAGCAAACCCAACATGGGCGTCTGGCGACATCCGAAAACATGGGCAGTCGGCTGCGCCGCGGCGCATGGCAGACGCTGGCGCAATGACGGGACATGGAGAGATGAGCCTGGACGACAAAAAAGCGCCACGCCACCTGCGCTTCGAGATATTTCGCTTCAATCCGGAAGATCCGAATTCTGTGCCGCACATCGACGTTTTCGAGATCGAAGAGACGCCGTTCATGTCGTTGTATATTGCGCTTAACAAGATTCGCGAAACACATGATCCGGGCCTGCAGTTCGACTTCGCGTGCCGCTCTGCGATCTGTGGATCCTGCGGCATGATGGTAAACGGTCGCCCGGCGCTCGCGTGCCGAACGCTGACCTCGGATCTGCCCGATAACATTCAGTTGTACCCGCTGCCGGCATTCAAGCTGGTTGGAGACCTGTCCGTGGATACGGGGGCCTGGTTTCGCGGTATGGCGGAGCGTACCGAAGCATGGATTCATGAACGCCAGGGATTCGACCCTGAGGCTCAAGAAGAGCGCATGAGCGACGACATTGCGGAGGCCATCTACGAGGGGGACCGCTGCATCGAATGTGGCTGCTGCGTTGCCTCCTGCGGTGTGGCGAACCTCGACGCCGAGTTCCTTGCGGGCGCCGGTCTGAATCGCGTCGCGCGCTTCATGATGGACCCGCGAGACCAGCGTTCGGATGCCGCCTGGTTCGAGGTTGTCGCCGGCGACGACGGCGTTTTCGGTTGCCTCGGGATGATGGCTTGTGCGGATGTCTGTCCGAAGGAGTTGCCTTTACTCGAGGTTTACGCGTACCTGCGACGCAAGACCCTCGGGGCTCGATTTACTGCGCGTGCGGATCAGGCATCGAACAAGAAAACAGACTGACAGAGCTTGAAAAGTAGGTAACGATACTCACTTTTAGTCCTGCAATACGCCCTTACATCAATGGAATCTGGTAAGAGGCTGCTTTCCGTGCGAAAAGATGGCGAGGTCTGCTTTTCGGAATTGACGTTTCAGCGAGCCGTTCTCGATTCCCTGGAGGCTCACATTGCGGTGCTGAATTCTGAGGGCATAATTGTCGCGGTCAACCTGAGTTGGCGAGAATTCGCCGCATCTAATCAAATGACCGCCGCAGACGCCGGGATCGGTGTGAACTACCTTGACATTTGTCGAGACGCAAACCCCGACCCAATTGCGCTGAAGGCGTTGGACGGCATTCTGGATGTTATCAACGGCCGTGATTCCTCGTTTTACCTGAGGTATCCATGCCACAGCGCGTCAGAGATGCGCTGGTTTGCCTTACGCGCCTCGCCGCTTCTCGACCATCCTCAGCATGTGGTGGTTTCGCACGAGAACATAACGTCAAGGGTGCTCTCCAGAATTCCGCCCCGAACCTCGTAATTACGATCGATCGTCGACAAAACGTATCCGATGGAGCGTGCTGGCCATGGGCATCGTCGCGTCGAGACAGAACAGCGTCTCGGCGCTGTCGTCATTGCCATGGGGAAACAGTGGAATTAATGAGGACAGGGCAGGTACAGCATGGGAGTCTGTTGTTGGCCGCCACGCGTTGGAGCCGTTGCAGTTCTCCGACTGGGCTGGCGTCGAATTAGTCCTTGGCAAGGTGCTCCAACGCACGCAGCACGTCGCGGCGACTGATCTGGCCAACGAGGCGAGTGCCTTGCATAACCGGGAAGCGTCGATACCGCGATGTAACAAACTCCTGTGCAAGATCGATGATGCTCATGTCGGCATCGACCGTTTTCACGCCCTCGCTCATGAAATCCCTGACAGGCCCGCCCCAGTTGCCGTGATAGCCGGCATCCAGCGCCACCTTCATGCAATCGAGTTCGGAGAGCATGCCGAGCAGGTTGCCGGCGTCGTCAACGACAGGTGCACCGGCTATTCGTTTGTTCACAAGCACGTGAACGGCATCCAGGACGTCGGTTTCGGGTTTGAAGGTCACGAGCGTTCGCGCCATGTAATCTTTGACCAGGGCGGATTTGCTAATCATGCGATTTCTCCATCATGGTTCGCGGCAGCCTGTTTGCGTTTTCTCTTGCAATTGTTGCTGCAGAGTTCGCAACCACCGCTATTCAGTCCGCCACAGCTGCCACTGATCGCTCTGCGACCGTTCAAGACGCCAATGCTCATGCCGGCGATAACCAGCAGGATGACGACGAAGCTGAGAAGCAAAGTGGAAAATATGACGTTCATGAGGTTGTCAGCCGTTCAAAGGACGTTGTGGTCACGGTTTCAACATTGGTTTCATTGCGAATCAGGAAGTGCGCGGCAAGGTTGAGTTGCTCTGCCCGTTGCGGACCGTCGGTTGGGCCGAGTACGAGCAGAGCCGTTGCCATAGCATCGGCATAGGCCGCTGACGGGTTCACCACGGTAACCGCGGCGAGCGAGTGCGATACCGGCCATCCGGTGCGGGCATCAATCGTGTGCGAGTAAAGTCTGCCATCGTGTTCGAAAAAATTCCTGTAGTCGCCGGAAGTGGCAACACCGGTGTCCGTTACGCGCAAGACGGAATGTGGCACGCGCCTGGTCGTCGATGGCAACTCGATCGCGACAGCCCAATTCAGGCCTTCGGCGTTATGGCCGCGAACGCGCAGCTCACCACCGATCTCGACAAGATAGTCCTTCAGTTCGTTGCGGTCGAGCATAGTTGCTACCTGGTCGACAGCATAGCCTTTCGCCCAGCCGGAGAGATCGACGTAGATACCGCGACTCTGCTTCTTTACAGCCGGTAAATCGCAATTTGCCTGCAAGTTCTGATAGCCGGTCTCAGCCTTAGTCGCGAGCACGTCGTCCTCTGCAGGTGGCTGTCGAACCTCGCCGCCCGGGCCGAAACCCCACAGGTTCACGAGGGGCCCGACCGTAACGTCGAAAGCCCCATCGGTTAGCTCGCTGATTTCGAGAACTTGCTGAATCGCCTCGCAGAATTCGATCGACGTCGTGACCCATTCGGTCTCTTCGCTGGCGTTGAAAAGGGACAGTTCTGAATCGTCGCGCCAGGTGGAGGCGAGGTTGTCGACGCGATCAATGGTCTCCAGGATGCGGGTCTGCAATGGCTCTGCCGAGAATTCTTCGCCCGGCGCGACCAGCAAGACGCTGAAAGTTGTGCCGAGCGCGCTGCCGTTCAGCTCGTATTGGGGCAACTTCGAGGTGCTGTCGCAGGCCGCAAGCGACAGCGTCATGGTGAGCAGGCAGAGTTTCAGCGATCGCAGCACAGGCATTAGCCGCCGAAATCGTCGAGCAGGATGTTCTCTTTCGGCACACCGAGACTGTCCAGCATCTTGATGACGGCAACGTTCATCATCGGCGGTCCGCAAAGGTAATACTCGCAGTCTTCCGGCGCCGGGTGCTTGGAGAGGTACTCGTCGAGCAGGACCTGGTGAATAAATCCGGTGAGTCCGTCCCAGTTGTCCTCGGGTTGCGGCTCGGAAAGCGCGAGATGCCAGTCGAAATTGTCATTGAGCTCGGCGAGTTCGTCGAACTCATCCTTGTAGAACATCTCCTTTAGGCTTCTTGCTCCGTACCAGAACGACATTTTACGTTTGCTGTGCCGTCGTTTGAGTTGGTCGAAAATGTGCGAACGCATGGGCGCCATACCGGCGCCGCCGCCGATAAACACCATCTCGTTGTCGGTCTCTTTGGCAAAGAATTCGCCGTAAGGCCCGGAAACGACAGTGTGATCGCCTGGTTTCAGGTTAAAAATGTACGACGACATGATGCCGGGCGGCACGGAATCATCAGCACCGGGTGGTGGCGTGGCGATTCGCACATTGAGTTTGACGACCGTTTTTTCCAGCGGGAAGCTTGCCATGGAATAGGCACGCGATTCGGGTTTCTTTACGTGCGACTCGTAGCGCCACATGTTGAATCGATCCCATTCATCGCGAAATCTCTCATCGATGTCGAAGTCTGTGAATTTAAGATCATGCGGCGGGCACTCAATCTGGATATATCCGCCGGCACGGAAATCGAGTTCCTCGCCCTCGGGCAGCGCAACCACCAGCTCTTTGATAAAGCTCGCGACGTTGTTGTTCGAGATAACTGTGCAGTCATAGCGTTTAACGCCGAATACTTCGTCGGGTACCTGAACCTCCATGTCCTGTTTGACCGCAACCTGGCAAGACAAGCGGTAGTGATCGGCGGCATCCCGTTTGTTGATCACCGAACGTTCTGTTGGCAGGATCGCACCGCCCCCGGACAAGATACGCACCCGACACTGTCCACAGGTGCCGCCGCCGCCGCATGCAGACGGGACGAACAGCTCGGCGTCAGCCAGTCCCTGCATGAGCTTGGAGCCAACGGGGATGGCCAGCGTCCGTTCGTCGTTGACGACGACATTGACATTGCCCAAGGACACGAGCTTGGAGCGCGCGGCGAGGATAACGAAGACGAGTACCAGGACAACGGTCGTAAATAGACCGACGCCCAGTAAAACTTCCAGCAATACGGCGGAGTCGATGTTCACTTCAGATTCCCGAGAAGCCCATGAAGCTTAGCGACATGAGGCCAACGATGATAAATGCGATGCCGAGTCCCTGCAGACCTACAGGGACGTCGGAATATTTCAGCTTTTCGCGAATGCCCGCAAGGGCGATCAGCGCGATTGCCCAGCCCGAGCCGCTACCGACGCCGAATACGACCGACTCAGCGAAGTTGTATTGCCGTTCGACCATGAACAGAGTGCCACCGAGAATCGCACAGTTAACCGTGATCAGCGGCAGGAAAATACCGAGTGCGTTGTAGAGCTTCGGGAAGTACCTGTCGAGCGTCATTTCAAGAATCTGCACGAGCGCCGCGATGACACCGATGTAGCTGACCAGCCCCAGGAAACTCAGGTCGACATCGGCGAGGCCGGCCCAGGCCAGCGCCCCGTCGGCAAGCAGGTACCTGTAGATCAGGTAATTAACCGGAACGGTGATGACCTGGATCGCAATCACCGCCAGACCCAGGCCGATGGCCGTCTCGACGCGCTTGGATACCGCGAGAAACGTACACATGCCGAGGAAGAATGCTAATGCCAGGTTCTCGACGAAGGCAGCCTGGATGAAGAGGCTTGCATAGGCTTCCATTAGTAAACCTCCGTCCGGTGAACTTCGTGAATCTGGTAGTCAGGTTTCTCAACCTGCTGCGTGCGCCACGTACGGATGCCCCAGATGAGAAGACCGATGATGAAGAACGCACTCGGCGGCAGCAGCATCAGGCCGTTGGCTTCATACCAGCCGCCGTTGGAGACGAGTTCCATTACCGGGTAGCCGAGCAGTGTGCCGGCGCCGAATAGCTCGCGTAGCGTGGCGACAATGATCAGGATCAGGCTGTAGCCCAGACCGTTGCCGAGCCCATCGAGAAAACTCATGACGACGCCGTTCTTCATCGCAAACGCTTCGGCGCGACCAAGCACTATGCAATTCGTGATGATCAGGCCGACGAAGACGGATAGTTGCTTGCTGGTCTCGAACGCGTAGGCTTTCAGGAGCTGGTCAACCAGAATCACGAGCGACGCGATGATCGTCATGTGAACAATGATGCGAATATTGTTCGGTATGCGATGTCGCAGAGCGCTGATGGCAGCCCCGGCGAGAGCGGCAACGCTCGTAAGCGCGACGCACATGAGCAGCGCCGGCAGCAGCGAAGTCGTAACCGCCAGCGCGGAACAGATGCCGAGCATCTGCAGCGTAACCGGGTTGTTATCGACTAGTGGATCGATAAGTACTTTGCGAGCTTCACTCATAGCTGACTGTCCTCCGCCGCGCGGAACGTTTTGAGGTAAGGACCGAAGCCATGCGATCCTGTCCAGTACTGCACCAGGCCGGTGACGCCGTTGGCAGTCAGTGTGGCACCGGACAGACCGTCGATCATGTGCATGGCGTCACGCGCGTCGGCGGGCACGATGCCTTTAATGACGCGTATCTGCGGTTCGTCGCCACTGTCATAGACGAGTTTGCCGACCCACTGCGCGCGCCACGGTTCCTTATCGATCTGGTCGCCAAGACCTGGGGTTTCGGCATGGGCGTAAAAGCGCAGACCCCTGATGGTGTTGCCATCAGGCGCTACAGAGAGGTAGCCGAGCATTGTCGACCACAGGCCCTTGCCGTAAACGGGCAGAATAACCTGGTCGATGTTTGCACCGTCCCTGACGATATAGACCGGTGCGTACTTCGCGCGGCGACCGATGCCGGCGATGTCCTTGTCGTCAGGTATTGCGATACCGAGCTCAGGATCGCCGGCGGCCATCAATGCGTCAAAAGTCTCCGCGTCCACGGCATCGCTGTACTTGCCGGTTTCAAGTTCGACTATGCGCGACTCGATCGCGGTGAACAGTTCCTCGATATTGGCGTCCGGCTGCATAAGCCCGGCGACATCGAGAATAATCTGCTGGCGAAACTCTTCCTCGTTCTTCTCTTGTATGGGCTTCAGAACGATGGCCGCGCTCGACACGATGACGGAACAGACGAGGCTCAGCCCGATAGCAACAATGAGCGTATTGGAGATGCTGTCGCGGTCAAATTCTTTTTTCTCAGGCATTGCGTTTCAACCTCCGCCGGACATTGGCGCGGATGACGAAATGATCGATGACGGGTGCAAACACGTTCGCAAACAGAATCGCGAGCATGATGCCCTCCGGGAATGCAGGGTTGATGACTCGTATCAGCCAGGTCATAAACCCGATTAACAGGCCGAAGACCCACTTGCCTGCGTTGGTCTGCGCGGCGCTGACAGGGTCGGTCGCCATGAAAACGGCGCCGAATGCGAATCCGCCGAGCACGATATGCCACTGCCAGGGCATGGTCATCATCGGGTTGCTGCTGTCCGCACTGCCGAACAGCAGCACCGGGATAATCAGCCCGGCGAAGCAAGCGACAATGATGCGCCATGACGCGATTCGCGTGTAAATCAGGAAGACGGCACCGAGCAGGCAGGCGGCTGCCGACGTCTCACCGAGCGAGCCTTGCATCTGGCCGATAAAAGCCTGTGTCCAGGTCAGTCCCATGCCTGCAATACCTGCCATACCCTCAATGGCCGATACGCCAAGGGCGGTCGCGCCGCTGAAGCCGTCAACGGCAGTCCAAACGGCGTCACCCGAGATTTGCGCCGGATACGCGAAATACAGGAAGGCGCGGGCCAGCAGCGCCGGGTTCAGGAAGTTTTTGCCCGTGCCGCCGAAGACTTCCTTGCCGAGGATGACACCGAAGCTGATACCGACCGCGACCTGCCACAACGGGATAGTCGCCGGCAGTATCAATGCAAAAAGCCAGCCTGTAACGAAGAAACCCTCGTTGACTTCATGGTTACGAATACCGGCAAACAGCACTTCCCAGAACAACCCGACAACCATCGTGACGACATAGATCGGCAGGAAGTACAGCAGCCCGTGCACGAAGCAGTCGTAGATGCTCGACGCGTCGTAACCCGCGCCAAGCAACGGCAGAAGAACGCCACGCCAGCCCTCGATCCCGACGAGGCCAAGGCTCTGCAGCGCCGTGTTGGCCAGGTAGCCGGTGTTCCACATACCAAAAATTGCCGCCGGCGATGACGCGATTACGACGATGATCATAACGCGCTTCAGGTCCAGCGCGTCGCGAACGTGCGGCGAGCCGCGCGCGAGATCGGCGGGTGAGAAGAAGAACGTGTCGATCGCTTCGAACAGTGCGTGCAGTTGTTCGAATCGGCCGCCTCTCGTGAACAGGGGTTCCAGTCTGTCGAGGAATGAGCGTATCGCTTTCATCAGCCGTTCACCTCGATCTCATGGAGGTTCTTACGAAGGTGCGGTCCATAGTTGTATTTGCCGTTGCAGACGAAGGAGCAAAGCGCCAGATCCTCTTCATCGAGTTCCAGACAGCCGAGTTCGCGCGCGCCGTCGGTATCGCGGACCAGCAGTGTCTTGAGCAATGGTGTTGGCAAAATATCGAGTGGCATCACCTGCTCGAAACTGCCTGTCGAGACCATTGCTCTGGGGCTGCCGTTCTGCGAGGTCGTGAATTGATAGTCCTTGCCAAACAGCTTGCCGGCGAACGCACGTGCCGCCGAGAACTTGCCAAACCCGGGTCGCATGAAAGACAGGAACTCCCGTGGCGTGCCTTCTTGCAGGACAGTGATCTGCTGCTCATAGCGGCCCAGGTACGCGGCCCAGTCGACTGCGCGGTGGCCGTTTAGGACCGAGCCGGCCACGACACGCACGTTGCCTGGCGTTAATTCGCCGCGCACCAGGTCGCCGGTGTTGGCGCCGAGGCGTGTCGTGATGAGCCGCGGCTTGCTCACCTTCGGTCCGCACAGTGCAATTACGCGTTCGACGGGCAGCCGGCCCGTGGCGAACAGCTCGCCGATGGCGATCACGTCCTGGTAGCCAATGCTCCAGACTGTCTTCTGTTCGCTGACAGGTTCGAGCAGATGGATGTGGGTGCCAGCCAGGCCGGCCGGATGCGGTCCTGAAAATTCGGCATGCTGGAACTGCTCGCCGTCCGGGCACGCAATGCCGGAGTCGACGGCCGTGCACACGTAGACCTTACCGTCGGTTAGCTTGGAGATAATTTCGAGGCCCTGCGCGAAGGCTTCTTTTTTGGACTCGACGATGACGGCCGGGTCGGCGGCAAGCGGGTTGGTGTCGATTGCCGTGACGAACAGCGCACTAGGCGATGCGTCGACGCTCGGTATCTTGCTGAACGGCCGCGTGCGAAACGCCGTCCACAGGCCGCTAGCCAGAAGGTTGTCGCGCACGGCCCCACCGTCGAGACTGTACAGGCGTTCGGTCGAAAACGTATCGAACTCCTCGGCATCATCGCCCTCAAGGCTGACAACGACGGACTGCAGGACACGTCGCTCACCGCGATGTATGGCTTTCACGATGCCGCTGCCCGGTGACGTGAAATGCACGCCCGGATTTTGTTTGTCCATGTACAACGGCTGCCCGAGTCTGACTCGTTCGCCCTCCCGTACCAGCATGCCGGGCTTCAGGTCATGCGTGCTGGGGCCGAACAAGGCGACGGAGGTGACTTTTGCGCCTGCGCTGATGCGCTGTTCGGGCCGACCGGCCAAGGGAATGTCGAGCCCCTTCTTTATTTTGAATTGCATCTGGATTTACTACCGCTTACCACCAAAAGGAATACAAAGCACAAGCTGCCAGCCACAGGCATCCAACCGTGTGAATGGCGAGCGTCGATTCGATTGCCCGCGTCATCGGCTCTCGTTCCTCGACGCCTTTTGTTATCGCAGCAGAAGCTCGCCATGCCAGCAGCATCAGGCCGGCGGGCAGCAGCGGCGCTAACAGGGGCAGTGCGCCCTGAACTGTCAAGGCCAAAATGACGAGAAACGCTGAGGCCTGCATCGCAAGGTAAAGGCGCGATGTACCCTGCAGCCCGAAGCGAACTGGCAGCGTGGCCTTGCCACAGGCACCATCGGCCTCAATGTCCGGAACTTCATTGATCAGCAGGATCGCCGCGACCCAGGCGCTCACCGGCAGCGAATACAAAAACAACGTAGCGTCGATTGCGGCGCCTTGCAGCCAGGCGGCCCCGATCACAGGCAACACACCCAGACCAATTGCAACGGACAACTCGCCGAGTCCGAGTGAGCTGAGTTTTACCGGTCCCAGCGAGTAGAGCACGCACAGAGCGATGCCCGCGAGGCCGAACCACAGGATCGTCGGGCCTTTCTCGATGAACAGGGCCAGACCGGCCAGCGCCGCGACGACCAGGAGCCCGGTGCCAAGGCGCGCCATGCGTGCCTGGCTCAGGATGCCCGTCTGAATAAAGCGTGAGCCGCCGGTATACGGGTAAATGCGCTGTTCGTTGCGGCGATCGGTGCCGATGGTCTCGTCGCCAACATCGTTGAGAACGTTGCTGGCTGCGTGAACGCAGACTGTCGCCAGCAATGCGAGAACGAACAGCGACACATCCAACTGGCCTGATGCATAAACTCCCCAGGCCGTGCCAACGACAACCGGCAGTACGGACGCCGGAAAGAACTTCGGTCGCGTCGCATGGAATGCGCGTTTCACCATCCTGGCGAACGATGCGCCGGCAAAATCCTCGGCAACCGGATTGATGGGTCGGACTGACTCTTGTGGCATTAACTTTCCCCGCAGCTTGCCGACAGCTGGACGGCAGCCGGGTGGTGGTGTTGTTGGTGTGTACTTGTTGTGAGCCTTTTATACCGGAAAGCGCGGCCAGTTACATACGCGCTTACCGATAAGCCGGTGTGGCTGGGTTTCGTAGATCGAGACGCTGTACAATAAGCGGCTTTGCCAGCGCTTTTGCCTGCGGCAAGCGCTGCTCAACCAAATAACTAAACAGGAAAAAGCGATGAAACTCAGCAGCTTGTTTGCTCTGTCGCTCTTGGCGGCGATGCTCGGCGCCTGTGGCGGCGGGGAGCGCGCAGAAGACGCGACCTCAGAGGCCCCGGCAAGCAGTGATGAAATCACTGTGACCGCGGCGGAACTCGAGGGAAATCCGTTCATGGAGGAATGGACCACGCCTTACGGCGTGCCGCCATTCGCCAGAATCGAGAATGGCCACTACATGCCAGCGATAAAGAAGGGGATTCTGGAGCTGCGGGCCGACATTCAGGCGATCGCGGAAAACCCCGAGGCGCCGAGCTTTGAAAACACGATCGTGGCACTGGAAACCGCTGGCGAGACACTGGATCGAGTATCTTCAACTTTCGGTAATGTCACGAGCACAGACATCGATGACGAACTGCGCGCGTTGCAGACTGAAATCTACCCGCTGCTGACACGCGAATTTGACGCGATATCGCTGAACGGCAAGCTGTTCGATCGCATCCGCACCCTGTACGAGCAGTCCGACAGTCTTGGCCTCGACGAACAGGATGCGCGCCTTCTGGAACTGCGGCATCGCCAATTCGTGCGCCAGGGCGCCGCGCTCGATCCTCAGACGAAAGATCAGGTGGCTGAGATCAATGCCGAAATCTCGAGCCTGACGACGCAGTTCGGGCAAAACCTGCTGGCGACCACCAAAGCGTTCAAGCTGGAAATTAAGGACGAGACAGATACCGCAGGCTTGAGCGACGATTTCAAGGCCTCGATCTGGAATGAGGAAGCCGGCGCATGGGTGGTAGGTCTGAACCGATCGGCCTACGAAACCTTTATGACACAGTCCGAGAACCGTGAGCTGCGTGAAACCCTGTTTAATGGTTATCGATTGCGCGCCTCGGCGGGCGAGCACGACAACGGCCCGATCGCGATCAGGATCGCGCAGCTGCGTGCCGAGGTAGCAAGGCTCAAGGGCTACCCTTCGCATGCGCACTATCAGCTCGAAACCCGTATGGCGAAAACGCCAAGTGGTGCTGAGGACTTTCTGCTGCGAGTTTGGCGACCGGGCCTGGAACGCGCCAAGGAAGAGCGCGCTGATATGCAGGCCATGATTGGCGACGAGTTCACTTTTGCAGCGCATGACTGGTGGCACTACTCGGAGAAAGTGCGCAAGGCTCGTTTCGACCTCGATGAAAGCGAGACGAAGCCGTACTTCGATCTGAAGAAGGTAAGAGGTGGTGCATTCGAGATGGCGAACAGGCTTTTTGGCCTCACGTTCGAGCCAGTAGAGATCGAAGGCTGGAATCCGGTGGTGACGTCATATGACGTAAAGGACTCGGAGGGAAATCACCTCGGGCTGTTCATGACCGACATGTATGCACGCGATTCCAAGCGTGGGGGCGCATGGATGAACAACTATCGGCAGGCGTCTAATATCGGTGGCAACAACATTCGACCCATTGTAGTAAACAACCTCAATCTGTCGACGCCGCCGAAAGGCGAGCCGACGCTGATGCGATTCTCGGAGGTAGAGACCCTGTTCCACGAGTTCGGTCATGGTCTGCATGGCCTGATGACGAAAATCGATTATCCGTTGTTCTCTGGTGTCGATGGACCGCGTGACTACACCGAGTTTCCGGCGCAGATCCTGGAGCACTGGACGGCGGAGCCGGAAATGCTCGCAATTTATGCACGGCACTACGCCTCCGGCGAGGTCATTCCCGCCGAGCTTGTCGAGCGTATGCGTATCGCATCAAACTTCAACCAGGGATTCGCAACCACCGAGTTTATTGCTGCCTCGCTGCTGGACCTGCGTTGGCACATGCTGACCCCCGAAGAGGCTGCGGCGATAACGGATGCGCGCGCCTTCGAGAAGAAGGTGCTGGACGAATACGGGCTGATCGACGAGATCGAGCCTCGCTATCGCTCGCAGTATTTCAGCCATATTTTCGCGGGCGGCTATTCCGCAGGCTACTACGCCTATCTGTGGTCGGAGATTCTTGACGCTGATGGTTTTGCGGCCTTCAAGCAGGCTGAAGATATCTTTGACCCCGAGACGGCGGCGCGCCTCAAGAAGTGGGTGTATGAGGCTGGCGGTCTTCGCGAGGCCGATGAGCTGTATCGCAACTTCCGCGGCCAGGATCCCAGCATCGAGCCGCTGCTGGAAGGTCGAGGTTTCGCGATAGAGGAAGCCGGCGACGAGACCTGATCGGTCGTTGCGACGGAAGCACAAGCAAGACGCCGGCTATTGGCCGGCGTTTTTCTTTATGCAACCACGCGACTGACGAACCACCACAAACCGACAATGCTTATCAGTAGCGAGGCGGGTCGCGCTAGTATTTGCCGGTAGCGACCGGTACCCGCTGTGTCGTGCAGGAATCGTCTCAGGGCCAGTCCGAGAACAGCGGCGATCGCGATTACCGAAAGCTGACCGATCTCGACGCCGACGTTGAATCCGATCAGCGCGCTCCAGAACTGGCCGGGCGGCAGGCCGAGTTCGCCGAAGAAACCGGCAAATCCGAGGCCGTGAATCAGCCCGAACCCGAAAACGACCACGGGTCGCCATCGGGTCATGTCCTTGAAAATCAGGTTTTCGATGGCGACGAATGCGATCGTCAGCGCAATGAGCGGTTCCACAATCGACGTTGATGGCGTGATTACGCCGCTTGCGGCAAGTGCGAGCGTCGCCGTGTGCGCGACAGTGAAGGCGGAGATCTGGATGACGAGTGCGCGAAGACGTGTCGATGCCAGGAAGATTGCCAGCACGAAAAGGATGTGGTCGGAGCCGTCCGGGAGTATGTGTCCGACACCGATCGTTACGTACAATGCCGCCGTTGACCAGAAGCCCCGCTCCTCGCCGCCCTCGTCAAGCAGCGGCTTTAGCACAGCCGGGCTGACGTCACCTTCGGAGTTGTTAAGCTCGGCCAGCGCGGCGCAGAGCGCCGGATCCATGCCGTCTTCGCCTGGCGTGCAGAATTCGTCTTCAGGATGCCCGAAGGCCGCAAACGAAATCAGGATTGACGCAAGCGCCGCAAATAGCGTCAGTCTGCCAGGCACAGGCGGGCGTCAGTCCCGTTGCAGGTACGGCCGCAATTCGTTTCGGGCGACGACCATGCGGTGCACTTCGTCCGGACCGTCGGCAAACCGCAGCGTTCGTGCCGACATGTACATGGCCGCCAATGGGAAGTCCTGAGAGATTCCGGCGGCACCGTGTATCTGAATCGAATCATCGATCACCTTAATGGCGATGCTCGGGACGACTGCCTTGATTTTCGATATCCAGACCTGTGCTTCCTGCACACCCTTAGTATCGATGATGTGCGCGGTCTGCAGTGTAAGAAGGCGCGCCATATCGATGTTCATGCGCGCCTTTGCAATCACGTCATAGTTACCGCCGAGTTTCGCGAGCGGTCGGCCAAATGCGGTTCGCGAGACGGCGCGTTTGCACATCAGGTCCAGCGCGCGCTCCGCCATGCCGATTGCCCGCATGCAGTGGTGAATACGGCCCGGCCCCAGGCGTCCCTGCGCGATTTCAAAACCGCGACCGGCCCCTAGGATAATGTTCTCCTCCGGCACCCGAACATCCTTAAAGCGAATGTGCATGTGGCCATGTGGTGCATCGTCCATCGCAAAGACCTGCATGCCACGGACAATTTCTACGCCCGGCGCGTCGATCGGTACCAGGATCTGTGAGTGCTGCGTATGGCGATTGTTTTCCGGGTTTGTCTTAACCATGCAGATCATGATTTTGCAGCGTGAATCCCCGGCGCCGGAGATATATGTCTTCTCACCGTTAATGACCCATTCGCCGTTCTCGAGAATGGCCGATGTTGAGATGTTCGTTGCATCGGAAGAGGCCACGTCCGGTTCCGTCATTGCATAGGCCGAGCGAATCTCACCATTCAACAGCGGCTTCAGCCACGCTTCTTTCTGATCGTCAGTGCCGTAACGTTCCAGCACTTCCATGTTGCCTGTGTCGGGTGCGCTGCAGTTAAAGGCTTCGGCGGCGAGGTGCGCGCGGCCGGTTTCTTCGGCAAGCCAGGCGTACTCAACCGTACTGAGCCCAAAGCCACTGTCGCTGTCCGTCAGCCAGAAGTTCCACAGGCCTTCTTCGCGTGCCGCTGCCTTGAGCCCCTCAACAATTTCCGTCTGCCGATCGGTCAGCGACCAGCGATCGCCTTTTGAGACTTCGTCAAGAAATTCCTCATCGACTGGTAATACCCGCTCGGTAATGAAGGTACGAACGGCCTCCAGTAAGGGCCGCACGCGGTCGCTGACGCCTAAATCCATGATGTTTCCCCTCTCAAATCTCAGCGCGAGTGTACACCTGTCATCGTTTGACTGCGCGCTCGCCGAGCTTTGTATTAGAATCACCGGCCGCCAGATTGTTCGAGTCCGAGGAAGTCCAATGCGTTCAAGATTCAGCCTGATAGTGATGGCAGCCGTGCTGTTGTCTGCCTGCGCAGAAAAAGGCGCCGAAGTAGAGCCTTATGATCCGGCAAGAGACTATTTCTCGTTCGCCAATACCGACGAGTTTCTAACAGAGCACCTGGCGCTTGATATCGATGTTGATTTCGACGCCGAGGAGCTTCGCGGCAGCGTCGCACTCAGGCTGCGCAGGATCGACCCGACGTCAATGGAGGTCATACTCGACACGCGGGATCTCGCTGTCAGTGACGTTCAGGTGCTGCTGGCCGAAGGTGACCCGGTTGCCGCCGAGTATCACTTTGGAGAAGGCGACACCGTCAAGGGAACACCTTTGATTGTCCGCCTGCCGAAGGAAGCAGAAGCCGAGGCCCGTTTCGAACTGAAGATCCAGTACAGCACAAGCCCTGACTCGACCGCGCTGCAATGGCTGCCGCCCGGCCTGACGGCAGGTGGCAAGCACCCGCTGATGTTCTCGCAGTCGCAGGCTGTTCATGCGCGCAGCTGGATTCCGCTGCAGGACACGCCGGCAGTGCGCGCTACCTACGAGGCCAGGGTAAAGACGCCCGCCGAACTTCTCGCGGTGATGAGTGCAAACAACAATCCTCTGACTCCACGCAGCGGCGAGTATCAGTTCGAAATGCCGCAGCCGATTCCTTCCTACCTGATGGCTATTGCAGTGGGCAACATATTCTTTGCGCCACTGGGGGAGGACACCGGTGTATACGCCGAGCCCGAACTCCTGGAAGCGTCGGTGTTTGAGTTCGCGGATACCCAGGAGATGCTCGAGCGGGCCGAGGCATTGTTTGGCCCGTACGAATGGGGCCGCTATGACCTGCTCGTGCTGCCGCCGAGTTTTCCGTACGGCGGTATGGAGAATCCGCGCCTTTCTTTCATAACGCCGAGCCTGCTTGCTGGCGATCGCAGCCTGGTGTACGTCATTGCGCACGAACTCGCGCATTCCTGGTCGGGCAACCTGGTGACTAACGCAACTTGGCGGGACGGCTGGCTAAACGAAGGAATGACGAGTTATCTCGAGTCGCGCCTCATGGAGGTGATCTATGACAAGGATCGTGTGGACGAGCAGCGCGTTCTTTCATATCGCGAGCTGCTACTGGACCTGGAAACGGTGCCGCTCGAGATGCAGGCGCTGGCGCCACGTCTGGACAGCGGTGATCCGGACAGTTTCCAGGGCAGTATCCACTATAGTAAGGGCGAACTTTTCCTGCAGTATCTTGAGAACGCATTTGGTCGCGACGTGTTCGATAGTTTTCTCTCTGATTATTTTGCGGAATTTGCATTTCAGACAATAACAACGCAACGCTTTCTCGATTACCTCGATGGGAAATTGTTGCGGGTAGAAGGCAGCAAGGTCAGTCGCACAGATGTTGAGGGGTGGCTTTATCAGCCTGGCCTGCCTGAAGGTGCGCCGCTGCCAACGTCAGCGACGCTCGACGCTGCTGCGGCGATGGCACATGCCTGGGCAGAAGAGCGTGTTGATGTCAGCGAGATTCCCATTGCAAGCTGGAGCCCACAGGCGGTCGTCCATTTCATAAACAGCCTGCCGGAGGACCTGGCAGAGGAAAGGCTCGCGGCGCTTGATGAGTCTCTCCGACTTAGCGATACCCACAATGCTGAAATTGGCCGCACCTGGTTTATTCAGGTTGCAGAGCGTCGCTATATGGATGCGTACGGGCCGATGCGGCAATACCTCAGCCGTCACGGGCGAGGGCGATTGATCTACCCGATATATCTTGCCCTGGCGGACAACGGCTCGGATCTTGAGTTGGCGCAAGAAATTTTCGAAAGCGCTCGCGGTGGCTACCACCCGCTGGCAGAGGCGGGTATCGCGCGAGTGCTGCAAAGTGACCGGGACTAAGCTCGACAATCTGTCCAGCTTCGACGGCAGCCATGTCGCCATAGACAGACGCTATCGGGTGCCGGATCGTCGATACGGGAGTGCTACTATCGAATGATAGAGGCCGACGGTTCCAACCGTACGGGTTGGTTCTCGTGGGGCTTGGGCATTCGTGGCGATCAGGCGTGGCTCGTGCTATCGCCACCGATCGATGCGTCTGGTTCATCACCGAAGACGATGCGGCGACTGACATGTTGCAGGACGCGGTACGCCAGTGAAGGAGAGCAGCTAATGAAGACCCTGTTGGTGCTGTGTTTAACGTTGTTGTCGTTTGCATGTCTTGCAAGTGAGGTGGCCCCTGCCGAAAAGGTGAAGGACTCGATAAATATCCGCCTTGAACCGGATACCAATTCCGATGTAGTTGGGCGTCTCAGGCAGGGCACGTCATTGCCTCTTGTTAACTCGCTGGATGGTTGGTACGAGGTGCAGCTCGAAGGGGACGCGACGGGTTTCGTCAGCGCCGACTGGGCGCGCGTCCTTGCTATAACAGCCGCGGAAGCATCTCCTGAGGAAGCGTCTGACAGCGGTGACGAGGCCGCGCTTGCAGCTGCCGATGAGTCAGTAGCCGACGAAGTCGACGATGTTGTCGATGCGGTAACCGTCGAGAACGTCGAGCCGCTTGCTGCGGATGTCGTGGAAGAAGCCGTGTCGGCAGTCGAGGTCGAGGTTGAGGTCGAGGAGACCAACCAAATTGCAGAGCCGGTCGCTGAAACGACCGTAGCCGACGTCGCTACGGAAGAGGTCGTAGCAGTCGAAGTCGCGCACGAGGCGCCGGCAATGGTTGAAACACAGGTCGTCGTCGGACCAGCCGGCCCGCCTGGTCCGCCAGGCGCGGCGACCATCAAAGGCAGCCAGAATTTCCTCGTCAAGTTCAAGAAAGAAACCGAAGGCGGCAACTCGCAGATTTTCGACGATGGCAATCAGGTCGGCATTGGCACGACCGAGCCCAAGCAGCGCCTTGAAGTCAACGGCAGCATTCAAATTCACGAGCAAAACAGCAGCGTCGCCGGCCTTATGATTACGCAGTCGTCTGGCGAGACCGGTTATATCATGCACAATCGTGCCAGCACGCTGACGATCGGCGCCGGTTCTCAGGATCGCATCACGATCGATCGCGAAGGTAATGTTGGTATAGGCGTTTCCCGCCCCAGCCACCCGCTTTCGATGGCCAGCGGTGCACATGTTACGGCGGGCGGTGTCTGGACGAATAGCTCCTCGCGACTGAAGAAAGAGAACATCGCCGCATTATCGGAGGGGCAGGCAATGGCCGCGTTGGCGGAACTGGAGCCTGTGTTATTTAACTACCGAAACGAGCAGCACGAGGACTACGTCGGTTTCATTGCTGAGGACGTGCCCGCACTTGTGGCAAGTCGAGATCGCGAAACGCTGAGCACGATGGATATCGTCGCGGTGCTTACCAAGGTTGTGCAGGCGCAGCAACAAAAAATCGAGGAACTCGAAGCACGACTTGATGCGGCTCAGCCCAGCCAGTAGGCAGGCCGCAACACAGCTCGAATCAAACCGACCGGCGCTGACAATGATGGAGCGGCAACGAGAGAGCGGTTAGCCGCCGAGCTGGCGCTCGCCATTATTGGCCACAATCTGATCACGAAGGTGACAGGATTCGCTGTTTAACTCTCTTCCAGCCATAGGGAGAGCTATCGTGAGAATTCCAGTCAGTGCCGGCAGTCGCTCGGCATCGTTCAAAGTCGCCGTAGTTGCGTTACTTACACTCATACTCCTGATTCCTCTCGGGATGATCAGGAACGTCATTGCCGATCGACAGACTAACGCGGCCGCGGCCGCGCTGGATATCCGCAACTCGTGGGGTGGTGATCAGACTGTCACCGGTCCCGTGCTGAAGCTTCCTTATGAGGTGAAGGACGAGACGGTTTACGGCCTGTCCTACGTCGATGAGAGGTTTGTGTACCTGCTCGCCGAGCAACTCTTCGTCAAGGCTGATGTCGCAACCGAAGTTCGTTATCGAGGCATGCACAAAGTTCCGGTTTACAGCTCAAACATAATCATCACCGGCCGAATAGACTTTGCTGTGCTTGAATCGCTTGGGATTTCCATCGATCAGATCCGTTGGCCCGGGGCTGAGTTGTTCATTGGTTTGAGTGACCCAACGGTATTGAGCAAGAAACCGGTGGTCACGGTCGAAGCGGGCGAGGTCAGTCTTGCAGCAGGTGGCAACGGCATCGATGGACTCGCATCCCAGCTTAGCGCTGCGCTCGGCCGCGTGCTAAATGCGTCCCAGGCGCAAGTGCCGCTCAAGTTCGAGGTGTCCCTGGCCTTCAACGGTAGCGGTTCACTGCAGTTTCTGCCGCTGGCCGAGAATGCAGAGATCACGATGTCCGCAAACTGGAGTTCGCCGAGCTTCAGCGGTCGTCAGCTGCCGGCGTTGCGCGAAATTCGTGACGACGGTTTTGAGGCGACCTGGCATTCGACCCGTATTGGGCGGCAGTTGCCGCCAGCGTGGATCAAGACAGAGGATATCCGTTCTTTCGCGACACAGAGCGCTTTTGGCGCGCGGTTTCTGCAAACCGTCAGCTTATACCAGGTTACCGAGCGATCGACTAAGTACGCCGTTCTGATCGTTGGGCTGACCTTCGTTGCCTATTTTCTGATGGAGATCGTAGCCAACCTGAAGCTGCACCCGCTGCAATACCTCCTGGTTGGCCTGGCAAATACGTTGTTCTATCTATTGTTGCTGTCGCTATCCGAGCATGTCGGTTTCGACGTCGCCTATATCCTGAGCGCGGCAGCGTCAACGACGCTGATCGCGGGATACAGTGCGGCTATCCTGCAGCGTCGAATCCGCGCTTTTCTGATGGTGGCGGTACTTACGGCTCTGTATGCGTTTCTCTATCTCACGCTCAAAGCCGAGAATCTCGCATTGCTAGCCGGTTCGATTGGTCTGTGGATTGCGCTCGCGGTCGTCATGTATTTGACGCGCGGCATCAACTGGTATGCGGATGGCGATTTGGATCAGAAACAGGCAATCGAGGCTTGAGTACTGTCCGCAGACAGAACACTGCAATCGGGACCGGATGCCTTGTCCGCGTCCAGGAATCGACCGGTCTTCAGGAACGACTCTGTGTTTCGATAGACTATGTCGCTGCGTGTGATGTAACGGTGCGATTTGCCCACAACAAGGAAGTCGTCCATGCCGTCGACCTGCGTTGCCGCGACCGAGACTTTGCCGTCATCGGCGTTCGGCAACATCGCGGACATCCAGGGGTTGATCGTACCTGTACCGGCGATGATACCCAGTTCGAAGTTAACCGGGCCCAGCTGCGACGGAATGCTTTGTTCGTCGGTGCCGAGCTGAAGTCCTGCGGTGCCGCCGAACAGGGTCATGCCAGGCCAGCCATGTGTAATGTCGACGACTTCGCTGCCCTGATTTGGCGGGCCGAGCATGACGACCCGTCCGAGGTCTGCAATCGGCTCGCGCTCGTTCTCATAGCGCAACAAAATTCCGCCTATCGAATGCGTGACAAAATGGATGCGCTTGGCCCCGAGGGCCCGACATTCCATTAGCCCGGTACCAACCGCGAGCGGGGCAATCTCCTCGACCGGGCCCGACTGGGACGGATAATCCACGTTCGCTGTTGTGAAGCCGGCTTCCTGCAGGGACTCTGCCATCGGGCGCATAGCCCGCCAACTGCGATTGAGGCCATGTAACAGAACGACGCAGTCGGCGCTCTCTTCAACAGCGACGACCTGAGTGCGAGGTATCGAGGCACAGCTGGCCAACAGGATCGCGCCGAGTGCCAGGAGCAGGGTGATGGAATGTCGCTTCATGACGGCATTTTGCCTCAATCCCGCATTGCAGACACGTACTGAATTCGCAGTGTTGCTCGAAAATAAGGCCACATTGTTATATTGATAGAGCTGAAAGTACAATAAGTCAGGACGGGGCTGAGGGGCCCGGAACCAATAATGACAATCCGGTATGGTGATCACGCTGCGCCAAGCCTGGGAATAGCGATAACGCAATGACAAACGCTTCGGTACGCAAGGGTCCGTTAACCGATATTCGTCTCATCGAAATGGGACAGCTTATCGCCGGGCCGTTCTGTGGCCAGTTGATGGCGGACATGGGCGCCGATGTCATCAAGATCGAGCCGCCGAACCAGGGTGATCCGATGCGGATTTGGGGGCGCGGCGACTATCCGCTTTGGTGGAGCGTTTGTGCCCGCAACAAGCGCTGTGTGACCGCGAATCTGCGTGAGGCGGAAGGCCAGGACCTGGTGCGTCGATTGATCGAAAAGGCGGACATGGTATTGGAGAATTTCCGTCCTGGAACCATGGAACGCTGGGGCCTTGGCTATGAAGACCTGGTCAAGATCAATCCAGGGATTATCATGATTCGGGTGTCGGGCTATGGCCAGACCGGACCGTATGCCAAACGCGCCGGTTATGCCGCGATCGGCGAGGCGATGGGCGGCATGCGCTACCTGTGCGGCGAGCCGGACAGGCCGCCAAGCCGGGCAGGCCTTTCCATTGGCGACACGCTTGCAGCGACGTTTGCCTGCAACGGTGCACTGGCCGCCTTGCATCATCGTGACCGCACCGGAGAGGGGCAGGTCATTGACGCGTCGATCTACGAATCGGTGCTTGCTGTTATGGAAGCCACGATTCCGGAGTACGTTGTCAGCGACTATATCCGGGAGCGCTCAGGCGCGACGCTGCCAAACGTGGCGCCGTCGAATATCTATGACTGCTCTGACGGCATATTCCTGATCGCTGCAAACCAGGACACGGTTTTCAAGCGCCTTTGCGAGACGATGGGACAGCCCGAGCTGGCCGAGGACGAACGCTTTAGCAACCACACGGCTCGCGGAGCAAACATGGCGGTCCTTGACGACATCATCAATGCGTGGACCAGGACCAGGACCGTTGCCGAGATCGACAAGCTGATGCAGGAAGCCGGCGTGCCGGCGGGCAAGATATTTCGCGCTCCGGAGATGCTCGAAGACCCGCAGTACGCGGCCCGTGAGGCCATCGTCGACACGCCTACGGAGCAGTGGCCAAACCTGAAAATGCAAAACGTGTTTCCAAAGATGTCGAAAACGCAGGGCGAAATTCGCTGGCCCGGCAACACGACACTAGGGGCACACAACCAGGAAGTTTATGGTGACGAGCTTGGTATCAGCGATGCCGAGCTGGCGCGTATGGCAGCGGATTCAATTATTTAGAAGTCAGAGATCAGGGGAAAACAAATGACGTTTCGTCTTGGAGTTGACGTTGGCGGCACTTTCACCGACCTGTTACTGGTTGATGAAACGAATGGCCATACCTATATGGCAAAAGTGCCCTCGACACCTCAGGATTCTTCCATCGGTGTCCTGGACGGCATTGACCGTATTTGCGAGGAGTCAGACATTGATCCGAAGCAGGTAATGCAGGTCATGCACGGTACGACGGTTGCGACCAATGCCGTGCTGACTCGCAAGGGCGCCAAGGTCGGCCTGATCACGACCAAGGGTTATCGACAAACCCTGCAGGTGGCCCGTTCATTTTGTCCGGGCGGGCTGGGCGGCTGGGTCAGCTATATGAAAGCGCCCTTGCTTGCGCCGCTCGAATATACGATTGAGGCCGATGAGCGCATGGATGCTGAGGGCAATACCGTGCGTCCCCTCGACAAGAACGCGCTGATAAAAGATATGAAAGCCCTTGCAGCCACCGGCGAGGTCGAAGCGCTGACCGTGTGCCTGATCAATTCGTATATCAATGGTGCGCACGAAGCCGAAGTCAAGGACCTCGCACAAGACGTCTTCGGCGACATTCCAATTTCGATCAGTAGTGACGTCGTGCCGGAGATGCAGGAGTACGAGCGCACTGAAACCACCGTCGTAAATTCTTATGTTCGTCCGCAGGTATCCAAATACGTTGCCAACCTGAAGACTTCCCTGGAGGATCGTCTCGGCGATGATGTCAATCTCGCTATTCTGCGTTCTGACGGTGGTCTGGCGTCGGCGCGTGCAGCGGGTGAATCACCGGTTAACCTTCTCATGTCGGGTCCGGCCGGCGGCGTTGCCGGCGCAATGTACTTCTGCAAGCGCGGTGGCTTCGAGAATATTCTGACCTTCGATATGGGTGGCACCTCGACCGACGTTGCGCTGATTCAAAACGGCGAAGCACGCATCCGTCGGGAAACAAGAGTTAGCGACATTACTGTGCGCGCACCGTCGGTAGATGTGCGAACCATCGGTGCTGGCGGCGGCTCGATCGCATTCGTTCCGGAGCTGACCAAAGCGCTGCGCGTTGGACCTGATTCGGCAGGGGCCGATCCGGGTCCTGCGGCCTACATGAAGGGAGGCGAGCAGCCTACCGTCTGCGATGCCAACGTCGTTCTGGGCTATCTGCCTTCCGATGTGAAGCTCGGTGGTGCGATGACGATTAACCGGGACGCCGCCGAGAAAGCAGTACAGACACTGGCCGACGCGATGGGCATCGACCTGATGACAGCCGCGGAAGGCATCATCAAGATCGTCAATGAATCGATGCTCGGCGCCTTGCGACTGGTATCCGTTGAGCAAGGTTACGATCCGCGCGACTTTGCGCTGGTTGGTTTTGGCGGCGCCGGCCCGCTGCACGCAAACGGGCTTGGTACCTTGTCCGGTGCCTGGCCGGTGATCGTGCCGCCCGGGCCGGGCGTATTGTGCGCCTACGGCGACGCGACCACGCGGGTACAGGATGAGGCGTCGCAGACCTTTGTAGCGCGTGTCGACCAGATTAGCGCCGATCAGCTGACGGCTGAACTGCATGCATTGCGCGAGAAAGCCGCCGTCTCCTTCGAGGAAGATGGTATTCCCGCTGATCAACAGCAGGTGACTTACCAGGCGGATATTCGCTACGCAGGGCAGGCGTTCCAGTTATCGCTAAGCGTTACCGACGACGAGCTGAAGAAAAAAGGTCTCGCCGTCCTTACCGATGAGTTTGATCGCCAGCACGAGCAGTTATTTACCTTCGCGCATGGCAAGGATCACGAGATCGTGATGATCAGGGCGATCGTCAAGGCGAAGAGCACGCTTGCCGCCGACCTTAAGGAGGTGAGTGGCACGGCCACGGATCCGAAGGACGCGGTGATTCACGAAACCAAGTATTACTACGAACAGGAGTGGCATGACGCCTCGATTTACGACCGCGGCAAACTCGGCGTCGGCACCGTTATTGCCGGGCCGGCAATCGTTTCGGAGATGGACTCGACCACACTGATCCTGCCCGGTCACGCCGCTACGGTCGACAAGGTCGGCAATCTTCTGATTAATCCGGTTTAAGGGGAGTTCGTCATGACAGCAAAGATCATCCAAACAAACTCCACGCCGTTCGAAACGGTCGACGTAGACGCGGTTACTGTGGACATTATCGAGAACGCACTACGAAATGTTCGTGAGGAAATGGACGCGGTACTTTTCAGAACCGCAATGAGCCCCGGAATTCGCGAGCAGGGCGACTGCTTTCCGATGGTCGCCAATCGCGACGGAAAAATGGTTGTCGGGCAGTTCGGTTCATTCATTCACGGTTTCATGGAGGCCTATGACGCCGAGCTCGAAGACGGCGACATTATCCTGACCAACGATCCCTATATGTGTAATGCGGCGGTCTCTCATCTGCCGGACTGGATTGTGCTCGTACCGATCTTCAAGGATGGCAGGCATATGGCATGGTCTGCCATGTTCGGTCACATGTCCGACAATGGTGGCATGGTGCCGGGCTCGATTCCGATCAAGGCCGAGACAATATTCCAGGAAGGTATCCGTATTCCGCCGACCAAGCTCTACAAGAAAGGCGTATTGCAGGAGGATGTGCTCGAGCTGATTCTTCACAACGTGCGTACCACCGAATGGAATCGCTTCGACCTCAACGCACTGGTTGCTGCCTGTCGTACGGCTGCGAAACGTTGCGTGGAGATCGCAGATCGTTTCGGCGACGACGTTTTCTTCACGACGATGCAAATCATGCTGGATCGCAATCTCGAAGCCATGCGCGCGATCATCAATATGATCGTGCCGGAGCAGCCTTCGTATTTCGAGGATTATGTCTGTGACGACGGTGTCGGCAAGGGGCCCTACAAGATTGCCTGCAAAATGTGGCGCGAGGGTGACGTCGCGATCTTCGACTTCGCCGGTACCGATCCGCAGGCCAAGAGCTCGATCAACTTCTACATGAACGAAGAAATGTTCAAGATGTTCTTCGGTTCGTTCACGATCAATCTGTTTGACCCGCACATCCTCTTCAACGATGGCTTTTACGAGTTGGTTGATGTGCGCATCCCCGAAGGCAGCCTGTTGAAACCGAAATTTCCAGCGGCACTGTCGGGCCGAACGCACGCGCTGGGTCGAATATTTGATGTGATGGGTGGCGTTCTCGGTCAGGGTGCCCCGGATGCCATGAACGCGGCGGGCTTCTCGGACAGCCCACACCTGTTCTACTCGGGCTATGACAAGAAGGGTGAGTGGTTCCAGCTGTTCCAGATCGGATTTGGTGGCATTCCCGGTCGCCCGGTTGGTGATGGTCCTGACGGGCACTCACTCTGGCCCGGTTTCACAAACGTGCCAAATGAATTCATAGAAGCCTATTTCCCGTTACGCATCGTCAAGTACGAGCCGATCGCTGATTCGGGCGGCGCCGGGCTGCATCGCGGTGGCAACGGACTCTCGGTAGCGTACGAATTCCTGGTGGATGGCCAGGTCGCAATTCATGACGAGCGGTGGCTGACCTATCCCTGGGGCGTGCGCGGCGGTGAACCCGGTATGCGATCGACCAAGCGCCTCGTCCGTGCGGACGGCAGCGACGAGTGGCTGCCGGCGAAATGTGATGGCGTCGACGTGAAGGAAGGCGACGTTTTGTATTTCAACACCTGGGGAGGAGGCGGCTGGGGCGACCCGCTCGAGCGCGATGCCGAGCAGGTGCGAGTTGACGTTTCTCGAGGCCTGGTCAGCGCCGAAGGCGCGAAGCGCTACGGTGTGGTGATCGCGAAAGATGGTGCCGTCGACGCAGCTGCAACCAAAAAGCTGCGAGACAAAACCCGCAGTGGGCGTGATGAGCCCGGTTTGTTCAGTTTTGGTGGAACCATTGAGGAGATCAAGGCGCGTTGTTTGCAGGAGACACACCTGCCACCGCCTGAAGCACCCTGAGCAACCTCCTGGCTGCATTGAGGTCCGAGTGGACGCTTGGATATAGCGGCGGCAATGGGCGGCGCAACGTCCGCGATAAGCTGCAAGGGCTGCTCGCCCTTCGATGGCATGGGGCCGCCAGAGCGCTTGCAAGCAACCTGGTTGCCGAGCGAGCTCGGTGGCATTGACGGCGCTATTGCGGGCGACGCTAAAGGTAAATACCTATCGCGCTCGAGCCTGAAGGCGCGATAGTCTGGGATGATGAACGAAGCTCAGATTCTGTTACTGACCGCAGCGTCGATTGCGTTCCTGCACACAATTCTGGGCCCGGATCACTACGTCGTTTTTACGGCCATGGGTAGGGCCCGAAAATGGAGTCTTGGCAAGACACTCAGGGTTACGATGTTTTGTGGTTTCGGCCACGTTCTTAGCTCGATCCTGATTGGTATTATTGGCCTCTTGCTGGGGGCGCAGCTGCTGTCGCTGGTCGAAATCGAAGGCTTGCGTGGCAGCGTCGCCGGGTGGGCGCTTCTTGTCT
>Ga0316201_10000043_pt1 | contig 47701 bp, 33 predicted proteins | sample CS6wburrow_MG_FD_204516 | JGI IMG/M metagenome (GOLD analysis project Ga0316201, IMG submission 204516) | Coastal sediment microbial communities from Delaware Bay, Delaware, United States - CS-6 worm burrow | ecosystem: Environmental > Aquatic > Marine > Coastal > Sediment | place: USA...
GACTCAGACCGCTGATTTTTTCTACATCCGGCCTTTCAAGGTTTCCCAGAAATTGCCTTGCATAAGATGAGAATGTTTCAATATATCTTCTTTGGCCTTCAGCATAAATCGTATCAAAGGCGAGAGAAGACTTGCCACTCCCACTAATTCCAGTAATGACAGTAAGTTGATTACGCGGAATCCTGACATCGATGTCCTTTAGGTTGTGCTCACGTGCTCCGATCACTTCAATGAAGTCATTTTTCACATCAAGCTGATATCCGTTTTTTGTGCTTTTTTTTGGCATTAAATCCTGATTCTGTGTGTGTAAGGCTACCACATCCTAAGTCATTACATAAAGTTTAAGTGATACAAAGCCAAACAACACAAAGAGGACAAAGTTATGATTCTGCCGGTGAAAGATTCCGTTTATATAACTTAAATTTTGCAATTCCAATTCGCTGAAGAAAATGCATGAAAGACACACGAAGAACGCCCAGACCATACTTGATACTTCTGGGTAAATTGATTGAAGAAGCTTCTTCAAAATATTTTGTTGGACAAGTCACTTCAGCAATTTGAAATTTTGCATAGATAATTTGCGATAGCATTTCATTATCAAAAACAAAATCATCCGAATTTTCATTAAAGGTGATTGTTTCCAAAACTTCCCTGCTGAAAGCGCGATAACCTGTATGGTATTCCGACAGTTTATACCTGACCAGCCAATTTTGAGTGAGTGTTAAAAAACGATTTGCAATATATTTATAGATGGGCATACCACCAACAAGTGCACCACGCCCCAAAATCCTGCTGGCAAGAACAACCGGGTATAGTCCTTCACCGATAATATTGACCATACTTGGAATGAGTTTGGGTGTGTATTGATAATCTGGATGAAGCATGATAATGATATCACCGCCTAATTCCAGTGCCTTATTATAGAGCGATTTTTGATTTCCCCCATAGCCTTTATTCGACTCATGTGATATAATGTGCTGAATGCCTATTTCTTTTGCTTTTTCGACTGTTCCGTCGCTACTCGCATCATCACATAAAATCACCTCATCCACTAAATCAAATGGGATCTCATTATATGTCATCTCGATTGTTTTTTCTGCATTGTATGCAGGTAAAACAACCACAACTTTCTTTCCTTTGTACATGTTAATCTTGAGTGTCTTTGAAAGGCTAAATTAAGAATTCAACTAAAGAATGAAAATTATAAAAAAAATAGGGTTTATTTCCCTCATCATAATTTCAGCGATCTTTGCGCTGATACTGCTTTTAAGAGAGCCTTTACCACAAGGTAGCAAAGGTTCGAAGGCAGAAAACCTAGCAGATGAATTATCTTCTGCAATCAATAAAGATGCCTGGGATCAAATCCAGTGGTTAAGCTGGACATTCATGGATGACCATACTTACATCTGGAATAAAGCCGAGAATTTGGCGGTAATTCAATTTGGAAAGCACCGGGTTCACCTCAATCTCATTTCAATTCGGGGAAGTGTATGGACCAATGGAAAGGCAGTAGAAGGGAAGAAAAAAGAAAAACTCATTGACAAAGCGTGGAAGTATTGGTGCAATGACAGCTATTGGCTTAACCCGATGGTTAAAATCCGCGACGACGGTACGGTTCGGAAATATGTCGAATTGGAAGATGGAAACAGAGGACTACTTGTGACATTTACTGAAGGTGGAGTAACCCCTGGTGACTCATATCTGTATGCAATGAATGAAAATGGATTACCCGAATACTGGAAAATGTGGGTGCAAATATTGCCAATTGGGGCTGTCAAAACTACATTTGAGCAATACCAAGTATTGGAAGGAGGAGCGAAAATAGCTACTGCTCACAAACTTGGCCCAATAAATATTTCTATCAGTCACCTCAAACAAGGAGCAACGTACCAGGATATCGGAATTGAAAAAGATCCGTTTCTGTTTATCCAATAAAGTGCATCTAAAACCTAGAGCATTTTTGGATTTTACCCCTTAATCTATTCTTCCTCGTCACCCGCCGTGTCGACAAGCATATTTCGTTCTTCTAAAAAAGCAAACCATTTGATGATTTTCTTGATATCACTCACATATACACGATCTTCATTATAGTCCGGCAAGATTTCTCGAAAATATGCATGCAGATCATCTGAAGGAGCATTGCTTTTAGGTATGGGATTTACTGCCTTTTGATCCCGCATTCTTTTAAAAATCTCCTGGATTTCCTCAACGTCTGAGTAAGTATAGATCGCTACAGATTGAAGTGGAGTAAATTGATGTTTACGCAAACTGATAAATGTGCGTTTCGCATTGTCATAATCTTCAATCACCAATCCGTTTTTACGCGTGGTCACCAATTTATACAATCCTGGCATTCCGCTAACAGCTAGTATATTTTCTAATTTCATATCGATTAATAGGATAAAAGTTTGTTGAATTGTTCCACAAGCCTGGCTTTTGCCATGAATTGGGTTTCTAATGCCTCTGCAAAAGGTACTGGTGTATCGAGGCTCGCGCATCGTATGACCGGTGCGTCTAATACATCAAATAGATGCTCTCCTATCCAGGCTGCAATTTCACCTCCAATGCCCCCGGTCAGTGTATCTTCATGCAAAATTAACACCCGGTTTGTCTTCCTGATTGATGCAGAAATGGTATTATAGTCAATCGGTGTCAATGTGCGTAAATCAATGATTTCAATCTCTGTAGAACTCTCTGTAGCTAATTCCTGGGCCCAATGAACACCCATCCCGTAAGTGATAATCGTTGCATCTTCACCCTCCAGGGCAACGGCTGCTTTGCCAAATGGCAGATTGTAATATCCTTCCGGCACTTGCGCCGAAAAATTTCGATACAGCCCTTTATGTTCAAAAAACAGGACTGGATTTGGATCTTCAAATGCAGTTAACAAAAGTCCTTTCGCATCATAAGGGTTTGAAGGATATGCGATCTTGAGTCCTGGGGTATGAAAAAACCAAGCTTCGTTTGTTTGTGAATGAAATGGCCCGGCTCCTACTCCACCCCCAGATGGCATTCTAATAACCACATCAGCACGCCCACCCCATCGATAATTGAGTTTTGCGAGGTTGTTTATAATTTGATTAAAACCGCAGGTTACAAAATCAGCAAATTGCATTTCGACCATGACTTTCATCCCTTCTAAACTCAATCCCAATGCTGCCCCGACAATTGCACTTTCACATAAAGGAGTATTGCGCACCCGATCCTTTCCATATCGATCAAGAAAGCCCTCTGTTATCTTAAAAACCCCACCGTATTCTGCAATATCCTGGCCCATCAAAATCAGGTTTGGGTGCTTTTGCATCGCCTGGTCTAATCCATCTTTGATTGCGTCAATCAGCCGCATGTCCTTTGAATCTTGCCCGGATACTACTTCAACATAATCAAATGAACGAAAAATGCTTGTTGATTCTTTTTGAAGATCAGCTTTTACAGGGACTTCTTCCCCGGCTATTCTCAGACCTTCTTCAATTTCAAATTTAATTTTCGATTCTACTTTGTCACGATCTTTTACTGAGAGCAGGTTTTCTGATATTAGGAATGATTCAAAATTCGTAATTGGGTCTTTAAGTGCCCATTTTTCCATCAACTCCTTGGGTACATATTTTGTACCACTTGCTTCCTCATGGCCGCGCATTCGGAACGTTTTACATTCAAGCAAAACAGGTCTCGGATTGGATCGTATCGATGCAGCTGTTTTGCGAACAGCCTCGTAAATCTCAATGACATTGTTGCCATCCAGTATCTGAGCTTCCATACCATATCCAATGGCACGATCTGCGAGATCCTGGCAGAGGTATTGTTCCTCCGTTGGCGTGGAAAGGCCATACCCATTATTGTTGATCACGAAAATGACCGGCAATTTCCAAACAGCAGCTACATTCAACGCCTCGTGAAAATCTCCTTGACTTGTTCCACCTTCGCCAGTAAAAGCAACTGCCACTTTAGACTCGTCCTTGATTTTATAGGCAAGTCCTTTTCCGCAAGCAAGGGCAAGTTGAGGACCGAGATGTGAAATCATCCCAATAATATTAAATTCAGGAGCTCCAAAATGGAATGAACGATCTCTACCATTTGTAAATCCTGATGCTTTCCCTTGCCACTGGGCAAAAAGTCGTTCTAAAGGAACATTTCGCGCTGTAAATACACCCAAATTGCGATGCATTGTAAAAATCGCATCATCTTTTTCCAAAGCATGCGTCACGCCTACAGAGATGGCCTCCTCTCCAATACCCGAAAACCATTTAGAGACTTTGCCCTGGCGCAACAGTTTAAGCATTTTTTCTTCGATCATTCTGGGACGTTTCATCCCTTCATATAAAAGATGTAATTCGTGATCAGAAACACCTTTTCTATCAAAGCTGATATGCAGTTTTTCGATGACTGACATATGATTCATCTATGGTTGCAGCAAAGGTAATTTTTTTCAGGATTTGGCAATATGCTTTACATAACTTCCGCCAAAACATGGTATGATTTTAAATCTTTCAAATGATCAATATGGAGTCGAAAATAAGCGATCATATGAGCCAAAATCGCTTTCCTTGATGAACGATCCATTGACGTATGACTTCCATTCTGCTCATTGTAAATCAATTGCGCCAGTATGTCTGATACAGGAGGTGATACATAATGAATATGCATGGGTGCATTGGGCTGAAACCGGCTTTCCTGCAAATCAAAATATCGATCTGTTTCAGATGTCCTGGCCTGCAATTCAAATCCAAGTTCAGTAGCCAGCCCAATCATAAAACTCAGGTGGTGGTTTTGAAAATGAGCGTCAACATGGTCCAATTCCTGGAGTGCATGTGCGATAAAACGAAATAGTTGAGGATTTGGCTCAGGCTCGTTGATTGTTTTAGAGCACAATTCTGCTAGAAAAAGCGTGATGGAGGATTTTTTAATATCAAAAGGAATGGTTTGAAACAAAAAGGCAGGCTTGACTTCTTTGATGCGATGTAGTTTCTGATTTTCTGAATGGTATACGATGAGGTCCAACACTGACATCACTTGAAAATAACCTGGTGACACTCTGGCTTTCTTTTTACGCACACCATTCATAATATATGACAGGAGGCCTTTCTCTTCTGTAAAGATATCAGTGATTATGCTTGATTCACCGTATTTAATTGTTCGAAATACGATCCCTCTTGTCTTTAACAACATATCCTTTCACCTTGAAAAAGTGAAAGATAGAACAAAAAATGTTCGTTTATCGAGTTTTTGACTTCACAAATCGAGTAACTCAGCGTGGATGTAACTCTGGCTGTTTTGGTCACGTTTATACTTTTGAAGACATTACATATACATACTTACTAGATTTTATCACATAACCCCATTATTCAACCCGGTCGATAGATGTCGACATCAAACTAAACCCAAATGAAAAAGGTACTTGCTTGCGCGCTTTTCGTATCGTTCTTAACCATTCAATTAGCGGCAGCTAACGCGCACGAAGACAGATGCCGTCAATTAACCACTTTAAGCACCTTATCCCAGGCCAAACAAGTTGAAAATGATTTGGTAGGAGGTATTTGGAGCCTCCGCAGTGAAAACGTTAGATCAACATTTGAATTCAACGCAAATGGTATCGCAAGTCTGATCACTGAATCACAAGGTGATGTTCACTGTGCAGATGTTCTTTGGAATGTAACCACACTGGATCACTCAGTTGTCCTGTCAGTTACAAATCCAGAGCAGATTACAAAACACTACACCGTTGTTCAGAATTGTGCTGGGGTGCTGTTGAAATCATTGAATGATCATGAAGCACAACAATGGATGTTCGAAAAACCAATGCTCAAATATGAACGTCAGACAATGGAAATGCAATTGGTTGGTTTGTGGAAGTCAATCTCTGAAGGTGAAGACGCTACTACAACAAAATACCAATTCAAGGAAGATGGCACCTTATTGATGGCAGAAGCAGGTGTACAAACGCCTGGAGTATGGGATCTTTCTGAAGACGGACAATATATCATGGTCTCTTTGCAAAATGATGCTGGTGTTTATTACGCACATTTTGCATTGAGAATATATGACATTGATTATCATACAGCTTCCTTCACTTTGAATGGGCAAGGTGGAATATCTGCAATTCAATATTTTGAAAAAATCTAAAATTTAATTGATCGCTACGATCAAACGGTTGGTATTCAAAGGCCCCGCTCACGTGGGGCCTTTTTTAGTTCCTTACTTCTCAACAAAATCCATAGTTTTACTCCATGCAACTGATCTTGAAAGGAATGGCTCTGGGTTTCATGCTGACCATCATGGTTGGGCCAATTTTAATTTCTATCGTTCAGACGAGCATTGAAAATGGTTGGAAATCAGGTCTTAGAGTAGCGTGTGGTATTTGGCTGAGCGATTTTCTTTTCATCACCGCTTGCTATTTTGGAGCTAAGCAAGTAATCGAAATTACAGAATGGAGCGGCTTTGAACTTACAGTTGGAATTGTCGGAGGAATCATTCTAGCCGGTTTCGGAGTAGGTTTGCTTTTGAAAAGAACAACCGAACAAGAGCTAGAAGAACAGGTAGAGGAACTGCATCTTGACAGATTTACTGCATGGTTACGTGGTTTTTTGATCAATACCATCAATCCATTCACAGTCTTGTTTTGGATTACGATATCACTGACCATTGTAGGAAAAGAAGCACAAACTTTCAATGCTGCTGCGACCTTTTATTTTAGTCTCATGGGGGTCGTTATGTTTGGGGATGCTTTTAAAGTTTTCCTGGCACATAAAATCAGACCATGGCTGACCCCAAAACATATTAAGTGGATCAGAACAGTGTCTGGAATCGCATTCATTCTTTTTGGTATTGTGATGGTTGTTAGAGTGATTTGAGCGGTATTAGCTTCTAGCTTTAAACATGATTTAGTGCTCATTTTTAGCTAATCGCTAACTGCCAACTATGAATGGCTAAAAACCAACCGCTACTCCTCCAACGTCACCTCTAAATTCAACTCCTGCAACTGATCCCCGGCGATAGGGCTTGGCGCATCAATCATCACATCTCTACCCATATTATTTTTTGGGAAAGCAATAAAATCTCTGATTGATGTTTCTCCTTCCAGCACCGCACACAATCGGTCAAAACCAAAAGCGATACCACCATGCGGCGGAGCTCCATATTCAAAAGCACCCATCAAAAAACCGAACTGAGCTTCAGCTTCCTCGTCTGAAAAGCCGAGTAACTTAAAATTCTTTTCCTGTAACGTTCGATCGTGTATCCGAATAGAACCACCTCCGATTTCAACACCATTGATGACAAGGTCATAAGCATCAGCACGCAAGCTCTTCATTGTTTCGTGATCACCAGTGAGCATTCTTTCTTCATCCTCTTTTTTGGGAGCAGTAAAAGGATGGTGCATCGCATGAAATCTTTCACTTTCTTCATCCCACTCCAGCAATGGAAAATCGATCACCCAAAGTGGTTTGAAATCTCCATCTTTCATCAGCCCCATTCTTCGACCCATCTCAAGACGGAGTTCATTTAATTGTTTCCTTGTTTTTTCTGCTTCACCTGATAAGATCAGGAGTAAATCACCAGCCCCAGCATCAAATTTTTCTCCCCAACCTTTCAAATCCTCATCAGTGTAAAATTTGCCAACAGATGACTTAATTGAACCATCTGCATTAAATTTGACATTGACCATACCTTTCGCGCCGATCTGGGGCCGTTTCATCCATTCAGTCAACTCATTGATTTGTTTGTTGGAGTATTCTCCTGCTTGCCCTTTTGCGCAGATACCAACGACAAGTTCAGCTTGATCAAAAACGTTAAACCCTTTGTTTTGGGCTACATCATTCAATTCAACAAACTCCATCCCAAAACGAGTATCGGGCTTGTCACTTCCATACCTGGCCAACGCTTCATCATACGACATGGTTGGAAAGTCAGGCAATTCGATATTTTTTGTCGCTTTAAACAAGTGCTTTGTTAACCCTTCGAACGTGGTCAATACTTCGTCACGAGTCACAAAAGCCATTTCGCAATCTATTTGAGTAAACTCCGGTTGACGATCAGCTCTCAAATCCTCGTCACGAAAGCATTTTACGATTTGAAAATACCGGTCCATTCCGGCGACCATCAGGATTTGTTTGAATGTTTGAGGAGACTGAGGCAACGCATAGAATTGTCCAGGGTTCATTCGGCTAGGTACTACAAAATCCCGCGCACCTTCGGGTGTGCTTTTAATCAGGAATGGCGTTTCTACCTCAACAAATGATTCTCCTGTCAGGTATTTGCGCGTCTCCAGGGCCAGGTTCGATCGAAAGATCAATTTTTCTTTTACCGGATCTCTCCGCATATCCAGGTACCTGTACTTCATCCGAAGATCGTCTCCGCCATCACTTTCGTTTTCTATGGTAAACGGAGGTACTTTTGAAGCGTTTAAGATTTGGAGAGCCGCCACCTTAATCTCGATATCACCTGTGTTCCGATTTGGATTTTTATTACTCCTTTCGCGAACCAGTCCTGTGATTCGAATCACGAACTCTCTTCCAAGCTTTCTCGCTTCGGAACAAAGAGACTCGTCATCCTCCATATTAAAAACCAGCTGAGTGATCCCGTATCGATCACGCAAGTCGATAAATGTCATTCCACCAAAGTCCCGTCCGGTTTGCACCCATCCACTCAGGGTAACTTCTTTTCCAACATCTGAAATCCTTAATGCGCCGCAAGTATGTGATCTGTACATGGTCCTCTTTGCTTTTAAATGAGCGGCAAAAGTACGGGAAAGAATCAAATTTTCAATTTAGCCAGATGCGTATATCTTCTTCCAAAGCATGACACGCTTTATCCGCTATGTTTACTCCAAAAATGGATAGCACTGGGAATACTGAAAGATGACATCTGGGAGATGTCATCTCGCATTGTTGATCTCCAAACAAACCTAAAAAAAGCAGGCACTTCACGTGAAGCGCCTACTTTTCATTCACAAAATAGAAACAACCACTCGGGTTTTATTTGATTGCAAAGCCAACGTACTTGTCCTTCCAGGGATGGTCATGCCGGCTATTCAATATTGCTCGTTCGTATCCGATGAGTCGGAGCGTGTAACCACAAGCTTTCAATTTAGCAGAATCAACTTCCCAATCATCTGCATTCGGACCATAATACCCAATATTTGCATTATTCCGGTTTGAAGCAGGATCATAAGTAATAAGCCCGGCATTCGAGATCACTTGAGATTGAGGTTGCACATGAAGTGAGTATCCTCCATAATACTGATCCTTTACTTTCACTTTTCCCGTGATCTTGGTGCCCTGAGTATAAGTTTTACACTCACCACCATTAATGATCACATCGAGATCAATATCTGCATCGAGAATATTATTTGGAATCAGGTTTGTTTTATACCTGTCGTTATCCAACATAATCGCAATAGCAGGTGTGGAAAAAATCGTTGTACCAGGAAGCATCGGATCGCCTTTCGTATACCTCACCCTGACATAATGCTTTCCTTCAAATGGATGCGAACTCCAGGTTGCAAGCATTTGCTGTTTGATCACAACAAGATTGGAAGCATTGTGATTTGCCAGGTAAGGGAACCAACCATTCGGATCTTCCAAATCATGTGTTGTAAATGGATCTATCGGATTGGAAAAGTCAATTGTGGTAATTTTCTGCTTGAATGTCACAGGATACCAGTTCATCCCATCTTTTGAATACTCAACCCTGTACTTGGTCGTACCAGGTGCACCGCTATTGTCAATGCCTCCTTTGACCGTAATCGCTCCTCCCCAAGGTCGGTTGTTACCCATGCCTGAATTTCCTGGATAAGCCAGGTTTGTCACGGGAGATATTTCAGATACCTGTACATTTCCAATAGAATAGATGAGCGATGTTTGTTTCTTTGGCCTTAACTGTACCAGCCTGTCCATCCTGCTCCCCCATGTCACTTGCTGTTCAGGATTGTAGATATTTGGAGGTGTAGCCCAGGAAAGGATAGCACGAACACGGACAACTTTTGGATTGTTGCATGTGTCCAGGTAGTTAGATAGGTCCGTTTTCAAAAACACACCATATCTGAGCCCATCAGGAGGAATATTTTTAATGTCATGGACTTTCACAGATGCCGTGCCCAGGTATTTTTCAAATGTTCCATTATTATTGAAATCACCCCAAAAAGAGACATATTCATAACTACCGTTCTTACACAGATCACCACCATATCCAGCTGGTCGTTTGATATTGATAATAGCACCTAGCGTATCTTCCGCAGTATTTAATCCGATAGATTCAAGCTGTTCATATCCTACATTGAAATCCTTAGTTCCCAGTTCAGTTAAGACCTCTTCAATGTTAATATCAAAATCTTCGAGGTTAATGGCTTTCAACTGATTGATCAGCTCATAGTTTTTCTCCTGATTGGAAACGGCAAGCAATTGCGTAAAAGTCCTGTTTGGAGAAATGCCTTTTTCCAGAGAAGCCTTCAAATAACTTTTGATATCTACTTTACCATTTGCTGATTCCTTTTTCAGGTCAATCATTTCAGGTAAAATGGGAATGGTTGATTGCACCAAAACCGGATTAATCGGGAATGTCAATTTTACTCTAGGTTTCAATACAATGTCAGCATCCAAAACATTACCATAATATGGAATTGCATTTGGATTAGTTGATGGAATCGAATTCCAGCTCAGTATCGCACGAACTGTTGGAATTACTTCAGTATTACAGAATTTCTTTTTAGCAGAGGCATCCACTTCAACGGAAACCATGTATGAAATCGGGTGTTGCGGTCCGGCCGGAGCTTCTGAAATGTCATGTGCTCTAAAGCTTGTCAGGCCAAAATCCTGAAATCCGCTTCCATCTTTAAAATCGAGGAAAAAGCGAACAAATTCCGGAGATCCGAGGGTACACAGATTACCTGAGTAACCTCCACTTTGTTTGACATTGACGACAGCTTCCAGCTGCGAGAGTTCGGGGTTATACCCGACACATTCCAACTCTTCCCAATAGGTCGTCCCGACAATTGAGGGCAAATACAAATCCTGCAGAGTCAGCTGACTTGCCAGGGACTGTTGTCTTACAAGAGTGAGTTTCTTTAATACCTTCGATGAAGGTTGTTTAACTAACGTTGTTGCCATGTGGTAATGGTTTGAGGTTAAAAAATGAAATACTACCCCAGGGCGATTGTCAGTATTTTGTGAATAATTCAGGGTGAGCGGAAAATCGTTTTAATGCATTCTCCTTTGTTGTTTCTATGGATTAGTGTATTGGAAAGCTGGAAATGTTACCAGGGTGAGTAAAAAACAATAAAATATCTGGCCCATCCAAAAACACAAATCCACTTAAGTTACTAACAACATTGATTTCTGGGATGTTCCCAAGTAGTTTCAATTTTGTCATTTTCTTGTTTCCATTTTACAAAAAACGAGCTTAATGGTCAGTCTTAATAACTTGAAATTAAATGCAATATAGACTTGATTGCAATAATGCTTGCATAGGTTTGATTAATGCCATATTTTCGTGGTTATGGTAATACAAGCCAAATACAATCAAATTATTATTTACTGAAGAAATGCAATCTGCCTTTAAAGTAGCTCCAGCAGATTGCGCTTTGTTGGAGCTTTTTTTATTGAGAGAAATTACATTGATCCATGAAATATCAGGAATTTAAAAAACTCGACCTTCCGCAAATAGACAAGGAAATCCTAAAATTTTGGGAAGAACATCAGGTTTTCAAAAAATCTATTGAAGAAAGACCTGCGGATGATTTATATGTTTTTTATGAGGGCCCCCCTTCGGCTAATGGAAAACCAGGCATCCATCATGTTATGTCCAGAACGATTAAAGATCTTTTTTGCCGGTTTCAAACAATGCAAGGTAAACGAGTCGAACGAAAAGGTGGCTGGGATACGCATGGGCTCCCAATTGAATTAAGCGTTGAAAAAGAACTTGGCATCACAAAAGAAGACATCGGGAAGACGATTTCGATTGAAGAGTATAATGACAAATGTCGATCTACTGTGATGCGATATAAAGATATGTGGGATGATATCACGATGAAAATGGGGTATTGGGTTGACCTGGACCATCCGTATATCACTTTTGAAAATAACTATATCGAGACGGTCTGGTATTTATTGAAGCGTTTGTACGATAAAGGATTATTGTATAAAGGATATTCTGTCCAGCCATATTCCCCAGCGGCAGGAACTGGCTTAAGTTCTCACGAATTGAACATGCCGGGAGCCTACAAAGATGTAAAGGACACGAGTGCTGTTGCACAATTTAAAGTCGTTCAAAATGAAAAATCTCACTTTCTATATAACCTCGTAGATGATGGTGATGTTTATTTTATTGCCTGGACTACAACTCCCTGGACACTGCCCTCAAACACGGCCCTCGCAGTTGGAGCGAAAGTAGAATATGTGTTGGTCAAAACATTCAATCCATATACAAAGCTGCCCGTCAATCTGATCATGGCAAAAGACCTTGTCAGTAAATGGTTGAAACCTGAGCAAGCAGAATTGAATTTTGATGCATATCAACCAGAGGATAAATTAGCTCCATATCAAGTGATCGGCGATTTTAAGGGCGCTGAATTTGAAATGATTGACTACGAACAACTCCTCCCTTATGCGCAGCCAACGGATGGAGATGCTTTCAAAGTACTCACTGGTGACTTTGTCACAACAGAAGAGGGAACAGGCATTGTGCACATTGCACCTGCTTTTGGGGCGGATGACATGCGCATTGCTAAAAAATATGGTTTTGGATCATTGACTTTAGTTGATCAACAGGGAAAATTTGTTGATGAAGTCACAGATTTTGCTGGACGATATGTGAAGGATTATAAAGACGAAGGAGATCAGTACCAGGATGTAGACATTGATATATCAATCAAGTTAAAGAAGGAAAACAAAGCCTTCAATGTTCAGAAGTACAATCACAATTACCCGCATTGCTGGAGAACCGACAAACCGGTTCTCTATTACCCGCTTGACAGTTGGTTTATCAAATCCACAGCGATGAGAGAGCGGATGATCGAACTCAATAAAACAATCAACTGGAAACCGGCACATACTGGAGAGAAACGATTTGGCAATTGGCTTGAGAATCTGCAAGACTGGAATCTTTCCAGGTCCAGGTATTGGGGAACACCGTTACCGATTTGGACTTCCGTTGATTCTGACGAAATAAAATGTATTGGCAGTATCGCTGAGCTGACAGCAGAAATCGAAAAAGCGAATAAAGTCCTGGGGCTTCATCAAGATGTGCCACAGGATTTACATAGACCTTATATTGACGAGGTCGTGCTTGTTTCATCTGATGGGAAATCAATGAAGCGGGAGGAAGACCTGATCGATGTTTGGTTCGATAGTGGTTCGATGCCATATGCCCAGTGGCACTATCCATTTGAGAACGAAGATAAATTTAAACTGAATTACCCCGCAGATTTTATTGCTGAAGGCGTCGATCAGACCCGCGGATGGTTTTTTACCATGCATGCGATCGCAGTGATGGCTTTCGATAGTATATCTTTTAAAAATGTGGTCTCAAACGGACTCGTCCAGGATAAATTAGGCCGTAAAATGTCCAAGCGGCTAGGCAACGCCGTTGAACCATTTGAAACCATAACAAAATTTGGAGCTGATGCGACCAGGTGGTATATGATCTCAAATGCTCAACCATGGGACAATCTCAAATTTGATTTAGATGGTATCGAAGAAGTTCGGAGAAAGTTTTTCGGAACATTGTATAATACCTATTCTTTTTTCTCGCTATATGCCAATATTGATGGGTTCGAGTATGCTGAAGCTGATATAGCTATCCACAACCGACCAGAGATAGACCAATGGATTTTATCAAAACTGAATTCATTGATAAAACAAGTAAAGGAAAATTACATAGACTATGAACCAACAAATGCAGCCAGGCTCATCCAAAGCTTTGTTGACGATCATTTAAGCAACTGGTTCGTCAGATTAAGCCGCCGACGTTTTTGGAAGGGAGAATATACCAATGACAAAATATCAGCCTATCAGACACTCTATCGCTGCCTGGAGTCTACGGCAAAAATGATCGCTCCGATAGCACCATTTTTCAGTGATTGGCTATTCCTGAATCTCAATCAGGTAACAAGCCATGATCCGGCTGAATCTGTGCATCTGTCTCAATTTCCAGAAGCAACGAAAAAAGAAATCAATGTGGACCTCGAAAGAAAAATGAACTATGCTCAACTCATTTCTTCCATGGTTTTGTCTATCAGGAAAAAAGAAAAGATCAGGGTGCGACAACCTCTCCAACGAGTCATGTTGCCCATACTTGATGATACTTTTGAAGCAGATGTAGAAGCGGTAAAAGGCCTGGTGTTGTCTGAAGTGAACGTAAAAGAAATTGAATATATCAAGGACGCTGAAGGGGTGATCAAGAAAAAAGCGAAACCAAATTTCAAGACACTAGGCAGACGATTAGGGAAGGACATGAAAGCAGGAGCTATGTCTATTCAGAACTGGTCACAGGAGGAAATTAGCCAGTTTGAAAAATCCGATTCGATTGATCTATCAATTAACGGCAATTCATATGCCCTCACTTCTGAGGATATTGAAATCGTTTCAGAAGATATTCCGGGTTGGCAAGTTGTCACTGAAGGAGGTATTACTGTTGCCCTGGATTTGACACTCACCGAATCATTGAAAGCGGAAGGAACGGCACGTGAACTGGTGAACAGAATTCAGAACTTACGTAAATCAAAAGAGTTTAATGTGACTGATCACATTCATGTGCAATTGCAAACGGCTGGGGGTATTGAAGATGCTATTGACAAATTTGGAGCATATATCAAACAGGAAACACTCGCTAAATCGATATCTCTTTCTGAAGTAGAGGTCGGAGAACCGGTAGAATGGATGCACGGTGAAACAGTTGGTATTGATTTGCAGGTAGCTGATTAATTTATACCCCAAGTCAACTTTTTGGGTATATTTAAAAGTTCATTATATGGATTTTTGTGCATAACATGTTCATCAGATTGTCCTACTAAACCAACCTTACGGAAAATACTTACAGTTTTCAGTAACATTTTGGATTTTATTGACATCAATGAATGTTAAAGCAATATTGCATCTTATACCTATTATTAAAACCCGACATCAATGTTTCAAAAAGCTAAACTTTTCACCTTTACTTTATTCGTTATTCTCGTATCAACTGCATCCTGCAAAAAAGATAATGTTAGTGCATGTGGAGATAATTGGATTTTTGCAACCCAGATAAACAATGAAGCGATGGCACTTTCGCAAGCTGCAAGTGCTTTCGGACAAGATCCCACACCAGCGAATTGTCAAGCTTATAAAAATGCATATCAGGATTATATCGATGCCGCAAGAGACCTTGAGAATTGTGCCCGCCAGGTAGGTCAACTCAATGAGTATAATGCAGCCTTAAACGAAGCACAGGCAAGTCTGGATAATCTTCAATGCTAGTCAGGCGGAATTCAGGTGCTTCTTAGGGCAAGAAAGGCACCTGCTTAAATTGCTTGATATCGTTTAAGAGACTTTTCTCAATCAACAACGATAAACGGTTTGGTAAAAATGACCTCACCGAGTGCATTTTCTAAGACAAGGGAAGTCAATCCTGAAAGTTCAGTAATTGCGGTTTTGATCTCAGGCTGGATCAATTCAATTGATTGTTGCATACCATTTGAATACACAATTCTTGCCGACGCTGCTTCATCAGGAATTCCCGTAATAAAAACATGATTTCCTTTTTTTACAGGATTGGGATATATGCCCACATCAGAAAAGTTCGATTTTTCATAATGTTTGATTGATTTAATCTCAGAATACTCAAATTGACCATCCTGATCAATCATCTTGAGCCGATAATATGATTTGCTGTGCCAAATTGGGGAAACATCTTCAAATGTATAGGGGATGAGTTTATTCGATTGTCCTGCAGCCTGCACCCAACCTATGCTTTGCCATTGCTCTGAGTTTACAGACCTTTGTATCACAAAAGACTCAGTATTGTACTCATAAGCTGTCGTCCATTTCAGCCGATTCAGAGAACCTGCGACTTTCACTTCAAAAGAAGTGAGTTCGAGTGGTAATAGAATTTCTAAAGGGTTATTTAGCGCGATCACCTGATCATTTTGGTTTCCCTGATCGTTACTTCCAATAACTGATGCAGCACTAAAAAATATAGGCGCCGATGAAGTCAGTATTGGTGGGGCAGTATATTGAAAATCGTAGGTGACGCATGAATCAGTCCCAAATGGTTGGGCCGGACTGTGTGTAATATGGTTATTTGATCCAAGAGAGGTAAATGGTCCGGCAACAAAACTTCCATAAGGTTGATTACTCAAATCTCGTGCTGTCATGCTGAAACCCGCTCGAACGGGGGTTGTTCCTCCTGACATTTGACCATAGCACATTGTTACAGAAACCGGATATGTCACTCCCTGTTCAAATATCGTCACTCCCTTAAAATCTAATTCCATCGAACCTGCATAATTGGGACCTGCATGACAACCACCCTGGTTACTCGAACAAGTGATATTGTTATCAGCTCCGGTATATCCATTCGGAGCTCCGCCGGAAAAACTCAATAGGAAAATCCCAAGTAAAAGAGCAAAAAGGTAGTAGGCATATTTTTTCATAACAAAATTATAAGACTTGAAAACTAAAACTGATAAAGTTTTTCAAAAGAATTGCACAGCTGAGCGTTGCGTAATTTTTTGTGGAAGAGACAGCGGAAGTTAATCAGATTTCAGGAAAATGAAAAATGTAATGCCTTGATATCAATCATTAATACGCAAATCTGACCAATCTAAGGCCAAGAATGAGCGCACCGATACAAATCGCGACGCTAAACATGACATTAAATGCAAATAATCCATACGAACCATTGACCAAAAGCTTATAATTTTCATAGCTAAACGTACTAAAAGTGCTGAAACCTCCACAAAAACCAATCAGGATTAGGGCCTGGAGTTCTTTGGAAATTGAAAAACGGGTTGAATAGCCGATTATAAAACCCAGAATGATACAACTTAAAATATTCGATACGATCGTGCCTACAGATAATGAACTATGCGCATGTTCAAACCATTTTGTCATCGCAAATCGAGCCACTGCACCCAGCCCACCACCAAGGAAAATCATGAGCACTTGTGTCATTTCAATACAGATTTATCCGTTTTATGCTGCTGATGCTTTGCGATAAAAAACAAAGCAGTGGTCATAAGAATAGCAAGGGTCATAATCACGATCAATAGATTCAGGGTACCTATTCCCTGAAATTTGACAACGACAAGGATGAAAAGCAGGTTTACGAGGATGAGGACTGTTGTGGCTTGCATATGATTTAATCCCGAATCCAATAACAAATGATGAATATGAGATCGATCAGGATGCAACGGGGATTTCCCTTTCAATGCTCTCACAACGAAAACACGGAGAGTATCAAATAAAGGTAGGATCAGAATGCCAATTGCTACGGCAGGTGCAGCCTCAAAAGCATATGGTGATCCTTTGATTTCACTGTGTAATTCAATGAATTCGATTGCCAATATCGAACAAATTAGACCAACCAGCAAAGCTCCTGTATCACCCATAAATATCTTCGCTGGGGTAATATTATATCTTAAAAACCCGATTGTTGATCCCGCAAGTGCAAATGCAATAATCGAGAATTCGATATGATCTACGAGTAAAAACCATGTACCCAGGGTAATGGATATCAACGTAGCAATACTACCTGAAAGACCATTTATACCATCGATCAGGTTAAATGCATTGATAATCACCAGGATTGTAAACATGGAAAGTAAAACACTTGGAATTTCTGGGATAGCACCAATTCCAAAAATCCCGTACAAGCTGGTCAGCTTGATATTTGCCTTAAATACGAGAATGAACGATGCAAAAACCTGCGCTGCTAATTTTTTATAGGGAGAAACAGGATCGATGTCATCCTTTGCTCCGATCAGAAAGATGATGATGAATGCACAAAGAATATACTGAAGGTCACCAAAAACTTCAAAAGGCGTCCAAAGCAGAATTGAAAATATCACTCCGCCAAAAATAGCAATTCCTCCAAGTGTAGGTACGGGAGTAGAATGCGATTTTCGATCATCTGGTTCATCATAAAGGTGCTTCTTGAGCGCCACTTTGATGACAGAAGGGATCGCCAGATATGTCAGCAAAAACGCAGTTATGAAACTCAGAACGATATCATACATACAAATCTGTCATTAGCCTTACAATGATACATAAAAATCCTGTTCCTAATCAGGTGCTCAAGTTGAGAATGGAGCCTGATTTTAGGGGAATATTGTTAATTTTGTGCGAATTTTTGACAGCATGTCTTCATTGAAAGAAAATATCGATTTACAAAGACTTCCATCACATGTGGCTGTGATCATGGATGGCAACGGTCGGTGGGCCAAAAAGCACGGGAAAGCGCGTGTTTTTGGGCATCGAAGTGGTGTTACATCTGTGCGGGAAGTCACTGAAGCTGCTGCAGAAATAGGTATTTCGTATCTGACACTATATGCTTTTTCTACAGAAAACTGGAATAGACCCCAACTTGAAGTAAACGCATTGATGTCTCTCCTGGTAGAAACATTGAGAAAAGAGATCGAAACCCTTACAAAAAATAATATCCGGCTGAATGCAATTGGCGATTTGGAAAAACTGCCTAAAAGAACGAGAAAGGCATTATTCGAAGGGATGGAGTCCACTAAAATGCATGATCGGATGACATTGACACTTGCACTGAATTACAGTTCAAGGTGGGAAATCACGAAAGCAGCTGAAAAGATTGCCTTTGAAGTACAAGAGAAAAAATTAGCAGCTTCCAATATTAATGAAAGTGTGATCCAACAGTATCTGACAACAGCTGATATGCCTGACCCTGAATTAATGATACGGACAAGTGGTGAGCAACGGATCTCTAACTTCTTACTATGGCAATCAGCTTATACCGAATTATATTTTACAGATATTTTTTGGCCAGAATTTAGAAAAGAACACTTTTATAGCGCACTCATAGATTATCAGACGAGAGAAAGACGTTTTGGGAAAATTAGTGAACAGATCGCGCCGTCTTAGACAACAGATGAATTATTCCAAACGTTTATTTTGCACAGAGATTATAAATGCCTTTATGAAATATTTGACCCAAAGTCTTTTAGTGATTTTATGCCTTGTGGGAATGGGTTTTCAACATCACCTTAATGCTCAAATGGAAGCGGATACGCTGCCATTTCTGGAATATGCCGAACCAAAAGAATATGAAGTTGGAGGTGTGACTGTTTCTGGTGCTTTCTTTAGTGACCCGAATGCCATCAAATCAGTCGCAGGACTGCAGGTAGGTGACAAAGTCAGGATACCCGGACAAGATATCCCAAATGCCCTGAGAAAATTATGGCGTCTTCGATTATTCACCGATGTACAAATCCTTCAGGAAAAATTGATTGGTGATATTATCTTTCTTGAGATTGTCTTGCAAGAAAGGCAACGATTGGTCGGATGGAGCTTCGAAGGGGTAAAACAAGGCCAGCATTCTGAACTGAATGATGTCATAAAGCCTTTCCTCATCAAAGGTCAGATCATCACAGAAAACATGATCAACAATGGCCGCAATGCCATTAATGAATATTATCGTGAAAAAGGATTCCTGGATGCTACTGTTTCAGTTCGCGAAACTGAAAATAAAGTACGAGTCAACGGGTCAAACCTGGTTTTTAACATCAACAAAAGCGAACGGGTTAAGATCAGCGAAATCACATTTACCGGAAATGAAACAGTGAAAGACAAGAAGTTGCGTAAAGCAATGAAAAACACCAAAAAGAAAGGCACCATTTTCACACGATCAAAACTGGTGAGTGAAGAGTATAAAGAAGATCAAAAAAGCCTCATCGGATATTATCATACCATTGGTTACAGGGACGCTAAGATCCTGAATGATACGCTCTGGCGCGATGAGGATGGAGAGCTTCATTTAAGGCTTGACATTGATGAAGGAAACCAGTACTTCTTTCGGAACATATCATGGAAAGGAAATTCGATTTATGACGATCGGACACTGACTAATGTCCTGGGAATTAAAAAAGGAGATATTTATAACGAAGAGTTGCTTGAAACAAGACTTCGATTTAGCATTGACGGTCGTGACATCAGCTCTCTATACCTGGATGATGGTTACCTGTTTTTCAATGTTGACCCAACTGAGGTATCTGTCGATAACGATTCGATCGATATGGAAATGCGCATTTTTGAGGGACCCCAGGCAACGATCGACAAAGTCGTAATCAACGGAAATGACCGAACGCACGAGCATGTAATCCGTCGAGAGCTCAGGACGAAACCGGGCCAAAAATTTAGCCGGTCTGACATTATTCGTTCACAAAGACAAATTATGAATCTCGGATACTTTAATCCGGAAAACATGGATATTCAAACACCTGTTGACCAGGCGAATGGTACGGTGGATGTTGTGTATACGCTGGAAGAGAGGCCATCCGATCAACTTGAGTTATCTGCTGGATGGGGTGGTTTTGGAACGAGCCGTGTCATTGGTACGTTAGGTGTGACCTTTAACAATTTTTCACTTCGAAATATTTTCAATAAAGAAGCATGGCGACCACTCCCTCAGGGGGATGGGCAGAAACTATCTATCCGTGCTCAAACGAATGGAGACTTCTTCCAGTCATATAACTTCTCATTTACTGATCCATGGTTAGGAGGTAAGAGACCGAATTCATTTTCACTAGGTGGAGTGCTCACAAAATTTGATAATTCATTTTTCAATGGTGGAAAATTGGCGATCGGTAGAGTATTCATCGGACTGGGTAGCCGGTTGAAATGGCCTGATGACAATTTCATTACGAATACCACTTTCAATATTGAAAATATCCGACTCGAAAATTACTTCACAGGTGACTTTAGAGATCCTCAGGGAAATGCTATTGGAGAAGGTGATTTTAACAACTTTTCGATTACTCAAACAATTGCCAGAACGACGATTTCTGAACCGATTTTTCCTAAGAGCGGATCAAAGGTGTCATTGACCCTTCAAATCACCCCTCCTTATACAGCACTAGGTCGGAAGTATGATTCCACTGACCCTCAGAGCGTCTACAAATTTATCGAGTATCACAAGTGGCGCCTCGATGCAGAATGGTATACACCTCTCACTGGCAAACTGGTCGTACGCGCAGCAGCCAAGATGGGATACCTTGGTTTTTATAATAAAGATATTGGAGCACCTCCATTCGAACGATTTGAGGTTGGTGGTGATGGACTGAGTAATCAGCAATTGGGGATTTTTGGAAAAGATATCATCGCACTCAGAGGATATGAAGTGGAAGACCTACCTGCAAGTGGTGGTGGTGGAGCTTCCGTATTTAACAAGTTCACTATAGAGTTGAGGTATCCGATTTCCACGAATCCGAATTCTACGATTTTCGTTATGGGATTTCTAGAAGGCGGGAATTCATGGCAAAGCTTCCAGGAATACAATCCGTTTGACCTGAAACGATCTGCAGGTATCGGTATGCGGGTATTCTTACCGATGTTTGGATTGCTTGGATTTGATTATGGGTTTGGATTTGATAATACCAGGTTGCTCAATTCAGGAGCGAAATGGTCAGAATTTGGAAACTTCAACATCATACTTGGATTTGAACCTGACTAGGTTTTGGCGAATGGCTGTCAGCTATTTCTGATAAGCAGCCAATTTTTTTCGTTACAATTCATCGGTCAATGCCATCCAAACGATTTCTTTTTCTTCGATCAAGTCTTCGAGATCCTTCAGTTTTTGATGCAACTGTTGGAGCTCTTCGACATTAAGGGATGGATTAAGGAACTGGTTTTGAATTTCAACTTTTTGTTTTTCCAGCTTATCGATTGCACTTTCGACTCGTTTGATCTCTTTCCTTTTCTCGTAATCTATCTTACTATCTGAGGGTGCTGAAACTGGCTCAGATTTAGACTTGCCCTTTGGTAAGGCCAACTGTTGCAATTTCCATTCGCGATAGCGGCTATACCCTCCAGGATGGTTTTTAATCACGCCATTCCCTTCAAAGACAAAAAGGTGATCAACCAATTTGTCAATCATGTACCGGTCGTGGGAAATGATCATCAGGCATCCCTGGTATTGTAATAGAAACTCCTCCAGGACATTTAGTGTAATGATATCCAGATCGTTCGTCGGCTCATCCAGGATGATAAAATTTGGATTGTCCATCAGGACGGTGAGTAAATATAGTCTTCTCTTCTCACCACCGCTCAATTGGCTATAATAAACCTGCTGTTGACCTCGCGTAAAGAGGAATCGTTCTAGCAATTGTTCTGCATGTAACTTGTAACCTCCTTTTAAGGGGAGGTATTCTGCTACATCTCTGATCACATCAATCACGCGCCGATCTTTTTCCAACTGGAGCCCTCCCTGGTCATAATATCCAATTCTTAAAGTGTCCCCTGAGACGATCTTACCAGAGGTTGGCCTGAGTTCCCTGATCAGCAACTTAACAAACGAGGATTTCCCTACTCCGTTCGGACCAATCACTCCTACCCGATCAGCCTTTTTAAATTTATAATCAAAGTTTTTCAAAATCTGGATATCCCCAAATGAAAAACTCACATTGTGCATTTCAAGGATTTTCGAACCCAGTCGAGTCATGTCAATTTCCACCTTCATGGGATCGTCATAGATCGCTCTCGCTGTTTCAGCTTTCAATTCTTCAAAACTGTCAATCCGGGCTTTGTTTTTGGTTGTGCGCGCCTTTGGCATGCGTCGAATCCACTCAAGTTCTTTTTTCATGAGCTTGCGTGCTTTATCCATCCGGACAGATTCAGTTTCCTCCAAAACAGCTTTCTTTTCCAGGTACTGGGAATAATTTCCCCTGTATTTATAAAGCTTATCCTGATAGATCTCAAGAATTTCATTACAGACACGATCAAGGAAATAGCGATCATGCGTGACCATCAAGAGCGCAAGATCAGGATGCTGGAGATATTCTTCCAACCATTCGATCATCTCTACATCCAGATGATTCGTCGGCTCGTCCAAAATAAGCATTTGAGGTTCTTCCAGGATCATCATGCCCAATGCGACACGTTTTTTTTGCCCTCCGGAAAGTGTATTCACTTGTTGAGAAAGGTCTTTAAAACTGAGTTTATGAAACAATTCAGAAATTTCGGATTCCACATCCCAGGCTTTTCGGTCATCCATTTCCAATGACCCCTTTTCTATTGCAGCCTCATCTCCATTTTCTAACGCTGTATGATATTTGCTATAGGCTTGAATTTTAGGATGATCCAACATAAGAATATTTTCCCAGATGGAATAAGCACCATCAAGAGGTGGATCTTGCTCAAGGTAACCAATCCTCAAATCACGAGCGATCTCCAGATTTGCCCGTTCACCTTCAGGAGCTTCATCCCCATTGATGATTCTGAGCAAAGTTGTTTTTCCACTTCCATTTTTGGCAATCAGGGCGATCTTATCACCTTGATTGATTCGTAAGGTGATGTTTTCAAATAACACCTTTTCGCCAAAGGACTTGGATACATTCTCGATGGTAATAAAATTCATACGAATCTTTAATGGACGTGCAAATTTAGCCGAAAAAAAATTGGGCTTGCAACAAGACAAGCCCAATAGAATACTTTTTTGAGAACGGAGAAAATTAGCTCCCCTTTACGATTCGTTTATTCGCTGCAATCAGGTCTCGCATGACATTGAGTGATTCATCAATGTACACGTCTTTCTTAATGTTTTTCATAAAATCTTCATTCTGGCCAATTCGAACACTATCTTGCTGAATGTAAGGAACATCTACTGCCAAATTTTCAACATCCAAACCATCGATTGTCTTAAACATCTTTCGATATTTTTTTGCTTCTTCATCTCTTTCATTGACCAGGAGTCTGTACTCATCCAGATTCAGTGGATATTCAGATGCTTCACGATTTCTTTTCAGCCGTAGTGCGTTCTCATCAATCTTTTTGAATATTTCATTCATTTGGACACGTTCTGCACTTTGTTTTGACAATCTTTCAACCGTTTCTTCAAACGAACTATTCTCATTGAAATCTATCTTATCTATTTCTGTCCACTCCATCGGATGGTCAAGACGTTTTTCACCGATCGTTGTATAGTGGGTATTATCGGGTAAGATAATATCAGGAGTAACTCCCTTGAGTTGCGTAGATCCACCATCAACCCGATAAAACTTCTGAATCGTCATTTTTACCTGTCCGAGTGGTTTAACGTCTTCATAACCTGTCACTCCACGATCGAGGTCCAAAAACCGCTGTACCGTTCCTTTTCCAAATGTGCTTGTACTCCCAACGATCACAGCTCTTCCATAATCCTGCAGTGCAGCCGCCAGAATTTCTGATGCTGAAGCACTGTATTTGTTTACCATCACGATTAACGGGCCATTATATTGCACTTCAGGGTCTTTATCGCGGTAGATATACGCTGGTCGTTTCCGATCCTTTACCTGAACGATTGGACCTTTATCGATAAACAAACCACTCATTTTCACAACATCATTTAAAGAACCTCCTCCATTATTCCTGAGGTCGAGAATGATCCCATTGACGTTTTGTTCTTTCAGCTTTTGAAGCTCAATTGCCATATCCTCATAGCAACCGTTTCCTTCGGGATTATCAAAATCTGCATAGAACCTAGGTAGTTTGATGTAGCCAACCTGATCGATTTTCCCAGGAAAATCTATGATAGCAGATTTCACCAGTCCCTCATCGAGTACAACTTCTTCTCGAACGATAGGTATTTCCATTGATTGTCCATCGGCCTTCTTCACAGAGAGGATTACTTTTGTTCCTTTTTTACCACGGATTTTAGACACCACATCGTCCAGGTGCATTCCTGTCACATCTATAGCATCTTCACCTTCCTGTTCCACTTTGTAGATTAAATCATCTACTTCCAGGTCTCCCTGTTTCCATGCCGGGCCACCCGGTACAATCATCACCACTTTAGTGTAGTCGCCTTCTGCAGATAATCTTGCTCCAATCCCTTCAAGGCGATTAGACATATTAATATCAAAATCTTGTTTTTCTTTTGGGTTGAAATAATCGGTATGTGGATCGAATACGTTTGTGATGCTATTGATGTATGTTTCAAATCGATCTGATCTTCGAAGTTTTTGAAGGCGCTCAAACCAGTCTTCAAAAAGCTCTGCTACATCTTCGCGTGCTTCCTTTTCAAGTTCAGCAATCGACTTTTTACCTCCTTCAGGGTCATCTTCTTTTTCCTGATCTTCAAGGTCATCCACTACCCTTGTCAACACCTCATATTTCAAATATTTGCGCCAAATATCTTTAAGCTCTTCATCATTTTTGGCAAATGATCTCTTTTCTCCGTCTGATTCAAACTGTTCCTGAATGGACAGGTCGAAAGGCTCTTCCAGTAATACTGGATAAAAATCCTTTACTTTTTGGACTCCCTTTTCAATCAGATCATAAGAGAGATCGAAAAATTCAAGGTCTCCATTTTCAATTTGATCGTCAATCTGATTTTGATAATCATCTATCAGATCGAGATCTTCTATGGTTAAGAAACGTTTGCCTCCATCCAGTCTTTTAAGATAGATTTCGTATGCTTGTTTTGAAAAATCATCATCAATATCGAGGTTTTTGATGTGTAGCTGATCGATGAACTGCATCACAGCATATAAGATGAGACGCTCTTTATCCTTGTCAACAACCTGCTTTGGTTGAAGTGCGCTCATTAAAAAAGCGCCAGCACCAAGGAGGATAGCAAATAATGCAATTCTTAATTTCATGCTTCTTTTGATTGTTCGTTTGGTTGATTTCACTGAGAAATTCATTCCTTTCATGGACTTTATTCAATAGACTAATATACTTGAATTTCAACGAAAATATTCGTACAAGTATCGCACAGGACTTCCATTTAACGTATTAATAACAATTTTAGTTTTGAAAATAATCTGTGAGAAAGTGAGCCAGATTTTCAATTTTCCAATAAAATGACAAATTTCATTCTACTTATGTTTTAGATTTTCTAAAGAATGGCCAAAATCAAGCAGGATAAGTAGGATAAAAAAAGCCCGGCTTGAAAGTCAAACCGGGCCATATTTATTGTTTCAATTGATTTTACAACAATGGCGCAATGACCAAAGCAACAACTGACATTAATTTCAAGAGGATATTCAATGAAGGGCCTGACGTGTCTTTAAAAGGATCACCAACTGTATCTCCAACAACGGTTGCTTTATGAGGTTCCGACCCTTTATAATACATTTTACCATCGATTTCAACACCTTCTTCAAACATTTTCTTCGCATTATCCCAGGCGCCACCGGCATTCGACTGGAAGATGGCCATGAGTACTCCACAAGAAGTTACACCAGCAAGCACTCCTCCAAGCATCTCGGCTCCTCCAAGAAACCCAAAAGCTACAGGAGTAGCAACTGCTAATAAACCAGGCAAAACCATCTCGCGAATGGAAGCCTTAGTAGAGATCTCAACACATTTTTGATACTCTGCTTTCCCATCAGCGGCATCAAAGGTGGCTTTGTCTGCACTGGACCAATCACTTACATCTTTTCCATCATTTCTTTTCATTACTTCGAGAGCTGCCTTCAATTCAGGGATTGATTTGAATTGTCTCCTTACCTCTGTGATCATATCCATCGCAGCACGACCAACAGCATTCATTGCTAATGAAGAAAATAAGAAAGGCAACATCGCTCCAATAAGTAATCCTGCCATGACTAATGGATTTGCGATATTAATTGAGGTGATCCCTGCAGTTGTCATAAATGCAGCGAAAAGTGCTAATGCTGTCAATGCTGCAGAACCAATGGCAAAACCTTTTCCGATTGCCGCTGTCGTATTTCCTACAGCATCCAATTTATCTGTTCGTTGGCGCACTTCTTTAGGCAGATCAGCCATCTCAGCGATCCCTCCCGCATTATCTGATACAGGTCCATAAGCATCTACGGCGAGTTGGATACCTGTATTTGAAAGCATTCCAACAGCTGCAATTGCAATCCCATAAAGGCCTGCAAAATGGTGGGCACCGATAATAGCCGTGGCTAAAACAAGAATCGGTAAAGCAGTAGATTGCATTCCGACCCCAAGACCACTGATGATGTTCGTTGCTGCTCCTGTGAGTGATTGTTTGACAATCGATCTTACAGGTTTAGTTCCTGTTCCTGTGTAGAATTCAGTGATAATCCCAATCAGAAGGCCTCCTGCCAATCCGAAAAGAACAGCATAGAAGACGCCCATATCAGTAAAAGTTCTCCCATTAAAACTCCATGTATCAGGCAACATCCATTTTACGATCAGGAAAGTGGCAACCAGCATGATAAACGCAGAAATAAATTCTCCCCTGTTCAATGCTTTTTGCGGATCTCCTCCTTCTGAAACACGAACGAAAAAAGTACCAATGATTGAAGTTATAATTCCAACACCCGCTAGCAGTAATGGCAAAATCACAGCATTCAAACCTGCAAACTGATTGATCGATTCATCAGCTTCAAAGCCAGTAATACCGATAAAGGCCGCACCTAATACCATGGTACCAATGATGGAGCCTACGTATGATTCAAATAAATCGGCTCCCATTCCGGCTACATCTCCTACATTATCACCCACGTTATCAGCAATTGTTGCTGGATTCAAAGGATGATCCTCTGGTATCCCGGCTTCAACTTTACCTACAAGGTCTGCACCTACATCCGCAGCTTTAGTGTATATCCCTCCGCCTACACGTGCGAAAAGGGCAATTGAACTCGCTCCGAATGAAAACCCGGTAATAACCGTGATTATTTTGTTAATGTCCCATACAGTGAATTGAGAATATCCGAGAAATAATAATCCAAGGCCCAAAACACCTAGTCCAACGACACCCAGCCCCATTACTGATCCTCCGGCAAAAGCGACTTCAAGGGCTTTTCCTAAGCTCGTTCTCGCTGCATTTGTCGTACGCACATTTGCTTTGGTCGCAACGCGCATACCGATAAAACCTGCAAGTCCTGAACAAAATGCTCCAAGAATAAAGGAAAGAGCTACCAGAGGCGAAGAACCTTCAGTTTTCCCGCTAAAGAAAAGGAGTACAGCAACTGCAAGTACAAAAACAGCCAATACTCTGTATTCGGCTTTCAGGAATGCCATTGCTCCATCGGCAATGTTTTTTGCAATGATTCCCATTCGCTCAGTGCCAACTTCCTGCTTGGAAACCCAAGCTGACTTCCAAACGGTAAAAAGAAGTGCTAAAATTCCAAAAATAGGAATCACATAAGTCAATGTTTGTGCCATATGAAATTGTTTTTTATTAGTTGATATTCAGTTGAAAACGGCGGCAAAAGTACGGTTTTCTTGCATTAAAGCAAAGAACAAGTATCAATACATCCAACGTACTTTTTCCTGAATTGGCTGGCGCTCTGCCTGGTAGTCTGTGTGATCATAATATCCCAAATACATCATCCCCAGACATTGGGTTCGTTCGTCTAACCCAAAGAACTCATCAGCATGTAGGATGCTGCCAGGAGTACTCCAATATGACCCTATACCCCGGGCATGACATGAGAGCCACATATTTTGCACAGCACAGGATACGGCTGCGATTTCTTCCCATTCCGGCACACGCTCCTGAGGATCACGCGACATACAGATAATGATGATGCATGGGGTTTTTAAAACGTTCTTTTTGATTTTGTGATACTTTTTCTCCTTGAACCTTTCAGGTGGTGTATTATCCTGGTAGTAGTTTTGCATGTAAGCAGCCAAAGGTTCTTTGCTGGCTCCTTTCATTACGATAAACCGCCATGGCTCAGTATTTTTATGGTTAGGCGCCCAATTTGCATTTTCCAGAATTTCATTGATCTCGTGATCAGGTATTTCCTGATCATTATAAAAGCCAGGGAAGATGGACCTTCTGGTCCGAATAAGTGTATCTATTTCTTGAATAGGGAATGACATCTCAGCTATTTTTATAAATGGATCAATGACGATTTGTTTAATTTAGAGCTTATACTTCAAGCTGCAAAAATTGTAAAATCATGCGAATTTCACTGCTTTTTTTGATTCTTTTAATGATTCCAACAGTTCACGCTCAACATGTTTCATATGAAAAACACCCAATCACGAAGATACCCAAGTGGAAAGAAGTTACTGTAAGTCAAGAGATCGATCCTTATATGGTCAGCATAGAACCAGTTATTGCGCCTGATGCCGTTTCTTCACCTGAAAAAAAGTATTTAAAAAAACAAAAAGCAATTGCCCAAAAGAAGTACCCGCGACAATCTGTGGTACGATCCAGATCAGCATTGGAAGTCCCTGAAGTGCTCAATGATTTTTCAGGAAATAATTGGATTTCCGCGACACCGTTAGATAACCACATTGCTTTTTCTCTGGGCGGCCAAATCCTCTCTACAGTCAATGTGCATATGGTCGTCATGAATGAAACCGGATTTTGGTTGAGTAACCGGACTTTGAGTTCGCTTTTCGAACCATTAACGAATGTAGACAGGTTTTTTGATCCCCGAGTTATGTACGATCCAGTAGAAGATCGATGGATTATGGTCCTCATGAATGGAGTAACATGTGAGGATACAGAATTATTGTTTGCGTTCTCTAAAACAAATGATGCAACAGATGGCTGGAATCTATACAAAGTGAAGGCATGTCCCTTTGCTGATAACACGTTCGCTGATTTTCCAATGATTTCTCTCGTTGGTAATGAACTTTTCTTCACTCTCAACGCTGTTGATCAGGATGCTTCATGGCAAGTGGGCTTTGTCGAAACGCTCATCTGGCAGATTGACAAATTCAGTGGGTATGCCGGTGCTGACCTGGATGCAAGAATGTGGTCTGATGTCAAGCTAAATGGCCGCAACATCCGAAATCTTTGTCCGGTCAAAAATGCAACTGAAGAATTGCCTTCCGAAGCCTTTTTTCTTTCGAATCGGAACTTTGATATTGAAAATGATTCTATTTTCATTCTGGAAATAACCGGAGACCTGGATGATCCAACTGCTGAGTTGCTGATCGATGTGCATGAATCCAGCCAACCATATGGAGTTCCGCCAAATGCATTACAACCGATTGATACACTACAGACAAATGATGCGCGCATATTAGATGCTTTTCTGTTGGATGAGCATATTCAGTTCGTTGGAAACACGATGGATTTTGCTTCAGGAAAATCCGCTGTTTATTATGGCGTTATTGAAAATGTGTATTCCACAAGGGATATGTCAGGAACGATAATCAGTGGAGGTGATGATGAACTCGGGTATCCGGGGTTGGCATATACCGGGATCGTTCCAGGTGACCGTGATGCAATTATCATAGCCAGTCATGCGTCAGAAATACGAAACCCTGGATTTTCCGGGTGTTATGTAGATGGATATGGAAATCATTCTGATTGGGTAACAGTAAAAGAGGGTCAAAAGCCGATCGATATGTTTGATTTTCTTACGGTTGAAAGATGGGGTGACTATTGTGGCGTGCAACGGATTTACCATCAACCAGGCAAAGTCTACGCTTCTGCATCTTACGGAAGATATGATAGAAGTAACAATACCTGGGTGGGATTATTAGCACGACCCGAGGTGAATGTGTCTGTGGACAAGTTGGGAAAAGATGATATCAATGTGAAGACCTACCCAAATCCCTCAACAGATTGGTTTGAAGTCAGTTTTGTACTTGAATCATTAAAGGATATCAAGATCCTTCTGTATCACGCTGACGGGAAATTTGAAGACAAACTTGCTCATCAGACTTTAGATGCAGGCGCACACATCCTGCGCTTCAATCTGCACACGCTAAAAGCAGGCACCTATATCGTCCAAATCGAAGATGGCAATACCATAATTGCTCAACAAAAAGTGATCAAACAATAATATTTTAAGCAAGCCATTGAAATATTTTTAGATTCGTCTAAAAATCAAGTATATTTGCTTGAAATGATTCATTTTCATGAAGCTTTCCATTACTGAAGAGAACTATCTCAAGGCAATCTATAAATTATCAGAGAAAAGCAACCAGTCTGTGAGCACGAATTACATTTCAAGAGAAATGAAAACTTCGGCGGCATCGGTTACAGACATGTTGAAAAGGTTAGCTGATAAGAAATTGCTCAAGTACGCAAAATATAAAGGAGCCTCGCTGACAGTATTAGGGAGCAAAATCTCTACCACATTGATCAGAAAACATCGCCTGTGGGAAGTGTTTTTAGTGGATAAACTTCATTTTAAGTGGGACGAAGTGCACGAAATCGCAGAACAACTTGAGCATATCAATTCCGATCCGCTTATCGATCGCCTTGATTCATTTCTGAATTTTCCAAAATTTGATCCGCATGGTGATCCGATTCCATCTGCGGATGGAAAATTCACTTTGCGTAATCAACAATTACTCACAGAAATTCAATTAAATAAACCTGCTGTTGTTGTTGGAGTAAAAGAACATTCTGTTTTCTTTTTAAGACATTTGGACGATCTAAGAATCAACCTCGGACAAGAACTTGAAATCATAGAAAAATTCGATTATGACGATTCTCTGAAAATCAAAGTAGGTGAGGATATCCAAATGATTAGTGCAAAAGTTGCCCGAAATATATATGTCAAAACATAAACCTTCAATGAATAAAATATCCATTCTATTTTTTATCCTGTTTGCATGGAGTACAGGTCATGCGCAGGACAAAATCAACATCGTCGCGACGGCCTCCATGATAGCAGATATGGTGGAAAACATAGCGGGAGATGTGGCTGTCGTAAAGAGCATCGTACCCATCGGAGGAGATCCTCATACATATGATCCGACGCCAAGTTCTGCGATGCTTGCTTCCAAAGCTGACATCGCTTTTGTGAATGGATTAACATTCGAAGGTTGGTTACAAGAACTCATAGAAAATAGTGGGACTAAAGCGAAAGTAATTACAGTGACAAAAGGTATAGATCCAATAGCGAGTGAAAAGTATCAAAATGCGACAGATCCACATGCCTGGATGGCAGCAAACCTTGGTGTACAATATATACTGAACATCAAAAATGCGTTAGTTGATTATGCTCCCCAGCACAGTGAATTGTTTGAAGCCAACTACCTGAGTTATAAAAAGGAACTCGAAGAACTAGATGCATATATCGAGCAAAAAATCCAAAGCATTCCGAAGGAGAAGCGAATATTGATCACCTCCCATGATGCCTTTCAATATTATGGTCGAAGGTATGGTATCCAACTCGAATCCATTCTGGGAGTATCTACAGACGCAGATGCGCAAACCAGTGATATCACACGTTTGAACGAAGTCATCCAAAACACGCAGGTACCAGTTGTTTTTGTTGAAAGCACGATCAATCCAAAACACCTGCAACAAATCGCGAAAGATAATCATATAAGTATCGGGGGTAAGTTGTATTCTGACTCCCTTGGAGACTCAAAGAGCTCAGCATCCACATACCTGAAAATGCTTAGACACAATACGGATGTGATTGTAAAAGGCTTAACTCAGTCCCGGCTGACACCTGATCAGATTGAAGCTACGCAATCAAAGAGGCCGGGATGGATAAAATGGGCGGGGGGTATTCTCATACTTGCTCTTCTTGCATTGATTATCCTACGCCAAAAGAATGCGGCTAAATAATGATCGAATAACAAAACTTATGAAAGATCAACAACATCCAATCGAGATTCATGGCCTGTCGGTTTCCTATGGAAGCAAACGGGTATTAACCAATATCTTTTTGAGGATCGAAACCGGAAGCCTTGTTGGAGTCATTGGACCAAATGGAGCTGGTAAGTCGACATTATTCAAATCTATTCTGGGCCTGATCGATACTACTGCCGGTGAAATCTCCATTTTCGGAAATGAAATCCAGGATAACCGAATCAGAATCGCTTATGTTCCTCAAAGAGATGACGTGGACTGGACATTCCCTGCTACCGTAATGGATATCGTTCTGATGGGAAGATATCCCCATAAAAAGATCTTCCAGCGACTTTCCAGGAAAGACCATGAAATAGCTATTAAAGCTTTGCAGGATCTTGGGATTGAAGAGTTTAAAGACAGGCAAATCGGAGCGCTATCCGGGGGCCAGCAACAACGTGTTTTCATCGCTCGCGCTTTAGCGCAGGAAGCGGACATCTTCATGCTTGATGAACCATTTGTCGGAGTAGACATCACCACTGAAGAAAAAATCATTTCGATTTTGAAAAGCCTTGCAGATCAGGGAAAAACTTTACTCGTTGTTCATCACGACTTATCTACAGTCAATCAATATTTTGACACTGTATTGCTGCTCAATCAGCGTTTAATTTCTTATGGAAAAACAGAAAGCACGTTCACTGAGGAAAACATCGCTAAGGCTTACGGAGCCCAACTGACCATCCTGCACAAAACAGGAATGGTCGATCAATAACCTGACAGGTCTGTTATTTGATAACGAATTCCTGACCTGAAGCTGGTATTGCAATTTCCCGAAATCCATCTTCTTCCAGATAGTCTTTAAATGCTTGTTGAGTATCCAGCTCACCATGGACCAGAAACAACTTCTTAAGATTTGATTTTTGATGTTGAATAAAATCAAGCAATTCCTTGCGGTCTCCATGGGCAGAAAATGAATCCATCACCACGACATCAGCCTTTACCATTTTGTATTCTCCAAAAACTCTTATGGCCTTTGCACCATCACGCATTTGCCCACCAGGTGTGCCAGGAGAACAATACCCTACGATCAGAAACGTATTTTGTCCTTGTTCCATGTTATTATACAAGTGATGTTTGATCCGACCGGCAGTCATCATTCCAGATGCGGAAATAATGATACAGGGCTCTTCGCTCGTATTCAATGCTTTCGATTTAGCTACGTCGCGGACATAGTTTAACCCATTAAATCCGAATGGATTTTTATCAATCAGAAGGTAAGCATTCAACTCGTTATCAAAGCACTCCGGATGCGAACCAAAAACCTGCGTTGCATTGACAGCTAATGGGCTATCAACATATACGGGGATCTTAGGCAATCGGCCTGCTGTCTCCAATTGATCCAGCATATAAACGATCTCCTGAGTACGCCCTACGCTAAAAGCAGGGATAATCAGTTTACCTCGCTTATCGATGCATGTTTTTTTGATGACTTCCAGAAACTTTTCTATTTCCTTGGGAGCAGAACTATGTTCTTTATCTCCATAAGTACTTTCACAAAGCAGATAATCAACATCTTCCATGAGTTGCGGATCTCGCAAAATCGGGCGATTAGGCCTACCGACATCTCCGGTAAAACCTATCCGGTGTTTTTTTCCATTTTCAGTGATCTCGAGAACGATTGATGCACTTCCAAGTATATGTCCTGCATCACGGTATTGGAGCCAGACATCCTGGTGAATTTGATGCCAGCGACCATACCCATAGGTGGTAAACATCTCCATTGTTTGAGCGACATCTTCGCCTGTGTAGAGAGGTTCACGCAATTCTCCTTTCGGATTCTTCTTTTTTAGCAGTTTACGATTATACCACTCGGCATCTCGCTCCTGGATATAAGCACTATCCAATAGCATAATTGCACACAAGCTTCTGGTCGCATGGGTGGCGTGGATATCTCCATTAAACCCATCCTTTACTAATTTCGGCACTCTTCCGGTATGATCAATATGTGCGTGGGAAAGAATCAGACAATCTATTTCCTCGGGGTTGAGGAGCCATTGGTTGTTCTCTTTCCATGTGTTCTTTCCATTTCCTTGAAAAAGGCCACAATCCAATAATATTTTAAATCCATTGTCAAGGGTAATCAGGTGTGAGCTTCCGGTCACTTGTCTGGCCGCTCCGCAAAATTTTATCCGCATAGGTATCCAATTTAGGAAAAGCCAATATAGGTAAATTCGAGAAGAGAAGGCCAGGGGGACATTGCTTTTCCGACAAGGCTTTTAGGAAAAGAGTTGTCATTGTTATTGGATGGACAAACTGCCATATTTCATGCGAGCTACGATTTTCCCTGCATTCTGGCTCCCATAATAACCTTTGAGCGTCGTTGAATTGTTTTTACGGATATCTATTGTCGTATTCAAATCAGGCGCTTTCACAGATGCATATTCGGTAACTGCATCAAGCACAAACTCAGTCCTATCGTCCAGGTATATTTTCACACCGGTATAATTGGTTTCAATGTTCATAGATTGAAATGAATTGACCAGATTGCGGACTTTGAGACCACCATATCCCATGTCAAATGACCCTTTTCCATGAAGATTTTGAATATCAACACTGGTGTACTTTGAATCCAGTTGCACCTCACCCACGTTTTCAATCTCAATATCATCGTATTTTGAATCCATTGAAATCAAATCTGCATTTTCAATTCTCAAGTTACTATACTTCATGTCAGCATCAACAGAAGCAGCATGGCTGAGATTTAATGTTGAGTAGCTCAATGAGAGGTCGAGGTCATCAGTGCTTTCCATATTGAATTTGCTATATCCAAGGAGTAAATCCACATCTTTTGCAGTTCCGATGCTTCCTTTTCCATATTTCACATCCAGGTTTAACAGTCCATCAACATTTTTCATCTCGATGGCACCATATTTAATGACAACTGTTGCCCTGTTGCCCAGATCACCTACGAAACTATCCCCATACTTATTTGAGAGCTTCAATTCGCAGGATTCAGGCATTTTGACTACATAATGTATTTTGAAAGAGTTTTTACTACCTCCACTCCACCAACGCTTAAACCATCCGGTATTCTTTGTTGAGATATTTGTTTCAGCTTTGACGTATTGGCTTGAATTAGAAAAGTCAATATTGATCCGATCAAAAATATCATTTGCTTTATCTTGATTTGATGCTTCAACAAGTATGCGCACATCAATGACAACCTGAGAACCTGAGGTCGTCTCGATATTTACGTTCCCATATTTATTTATCAAATCAATTGTAGCATCTGAGTCGACTGAAAACTCTTTATGGATATCTTTACTAAAGTCTTGCTTCCCAATGGAAGTAGCTTGTGCCATGATTGCTATTGACATAGCAAGAAATAGCGTCAATTTAAATTTCATAATTACTTTCATTTTGTGTGGTACTTTTTGCTTCTTCTAGTCTTTCGAGCACTTTTTCCAGAATCGCAACCTTGGTTTGATAATTCATGATCATCGCATTGATGATTTCGGATTTATTGGGATTTTCAGTTTGAACAAGCTCTAATTTCAATTCATCATAGATTTCATCTAACTGGCGTAGATCTTCTTTCAATATCGGATCATGGAGTTGACGTTCAACTGCCATTAGTTTTTCATTTACTTGTGATACATAGTAGCGTTCAGTTTCAGCATATTCACGCATGGCCATCTGGTCCTGGTTGCCTGCCATGTTATTTGACAAGCCAATAATTACCCCAGAAGCAATCAATAATAGTACGACAGCGGCAGCAGCTGTCCATTTCCACAGTGTTATGGATCGAGCCTGATTGCCCGGTAATTTCTTCTCAATGTTGCTCCATATATGCATTCCGGGAACTTCATCATCGATAGAACTCCGATTTTCCTGCAAAAACTTTTTTAATTGATCCTCTCTCATCTATTTATTTTTTATCTGGCATTCACGATTTGTCTAATTTTTTTCTTGGCTCGTGAATATTGCGATTTTGAAGTCGCCTCCGAAACACCAAGTATTTTACCAATTTCCTGGTGATCATACCCCTCCATTGCATAAAGCGAAAAAACAGCCCGATATCCTTCGGGTAGTTCCCTAATCGCCCTTTTTACATTTTCAATATCTTCCACCCGGTAATTTTCTTCTTCCTCTTCAGGAATGTCTGCAAACCGATCATCCCATGCATCAGTCTTAATCTTTTTCTTTTTTATTTGATTGATGCAATTGTTAATGACAATTCTTTTTATCCAGGCTCCGATGGTCGATTCACCTCTGAATGACCTGATCTTTGTAAACACATCGACAAATGAATTCTGAAGTACATCTTCAGCCTCCATATGATCGTAAAGCATCCGTCTGCAAATGTTATACATCGCTTTCGAATACTGGTGGTATAAAGCAAACTGTGCATTGCGTTCTCCACGCTTGCACCGCATCACCAGATCATTCTGTTGGATATCCAGTGTCAATTGAAATGTTTGGTTGTTTGATAATAATGACAAGACCCTGAAGTGAGGGTTGCATCTAGAGGGAAATAAAACTTTGCCCTTTGAATCAGATTTGATCTATTCAATCTGACCTTCTTTATACTTAATCTGAACAGGTACATCAATCTCCAAAACCTTTACCTCTGTTCGGCGATTAAAACGGTGTTGCGATTCTGTGCAGGGCACATTATCCTTGCATTTATTCCTGATCTCAGACTCACCCTTCGCCACAGTAGTGATCCGTTTCATAGCGATTCCTCTTGAGACAAGAAAATCTTTTGCTGCAAAAGCTCTTCTTTCAGATAATTCCAGGTTATATGCATCTGTCCCCCTTGCATCTGTATGGGCAGATAGCTGAATTTTCATTGAAGGATATTCTTTCATTAAGCGCGAAAGCTGTTCCAATTCATCCGCAGCACCCCTTTGAATTGCAGATTTGTTAAAATCATAGTAGATATTGTCTAAGACAATAGTTACTCCTGTTTCAATCTTCTCGACATCGAGCACATTTTCAATGACGGGATCAAGAAATATATTCCAGGTGGAATGTATCTCCGGATCTGAATAAAACTCATAAGAATGATCCAGATATCCATCCAGGGTGACTTCTACGAAGTATTTGCAGAATGGCTTCAGGCAAACCAATGTGTAACCATCCTTGCCTGACTGAACATCATGCATTTGATCACCACAATCATTTTTAAAAGTCATTGTCGCACCAGCAATTGGGGTTTGATCCACAGACTTTCGAATACGACTCCTGATATCAAGACATGGCTCGGGCTTTTTTTCCAGAATGATTGAATCATTCATCTCGGGTGTATTCCCTTCTGTCTTTTCAGCATCAGCAATAGTCTCCGTCTCAAGTTGCGGAAGTTCAAAAATATCTTCACTCATTTTCAAAACAAAAATGTCATCCTTATATTTCTTCCCACTTCTGGCACTTGCAATGAAGCCAAACTGGCCAGTTTCATCAATCACAAGTCCGAGGTCATCTTCACGAGAATTGAAAGGGGATGGCATGTGGATCAGTCCATGAGCAGTTGTACCTTCGATATGCGTTGCAAAAACATCCAACGCCCCCAAGCCATCATGTCCATTTGAAGAAAAAAACAAAACGCCATTTGAGTGCAGGGTTGGGAAAATTTCATTTTTCGCTGTATTCACAGTAGGTCCCAGGTTGATCGGCATTAGCCAGCTTCCTTGTTTCTTCTCGATGATGAACAGATCCATTCCTCCCTCTCCTCCCGGCATGTCTGATGAAAATATCATTACACTGCCATCTTCAGAAATGGCAGGATGACAAGAAGAGTATTGATCAGCACAAAATGGGAGTTCTTCTATTTCTTCCCAATCTTCGAGCCCTTTTTGCGCACTGAATATTTTCAGACGAATCTTCTTTTCCTCATCAGCAATCCCTTTTCCATTTTTAAAATTACTTCGCGTAAAATACATTTGTTGAAAATCCCCTGAAAAAGTGGATGGGCCTTCATGAAATCTCGAATTGATATTTGGAGAGAATGATACAGCTCGGCGTGGTTGACCGTCGGGGCCAAGATCACTATACATTAACTCAAAATACGGCATCCCGATTTTGGGATCAATCAATTTGGCTTTCTCTTTCGCATAGACGAAAACGATTCCATTTTCATAAAAGACAGGGCTCGATTCAAGGTTCCTTGTATTAATTTCCATTGCGGGCTCAACACCGACAATGATATTCAAGTTGAGCATTGAATCAATCGATTGACCCAACAATTCATTTCCCAATATAAATTGACACATCAACAATCCCCATACAGCTGCAAATATTCCTTTTTTCATCATTAGAAGTATCTTGGGTTAATAAATTCTCCTTGCGACTTCAACTCTCCAAAGCAATAAGATAATACAACTTCCAAACTACCCGAACTGTAATTTTTGATTTCAGTCAATGTAAAATCGTAGGCAACGCCAAGCATCAGGCCACGAGCAATTTTGGCTGAAGCCATAAAATCGATTGACTCAGCAACATCATCTGTTGCTCCTCCTGTCCGATACGTAGCCCCTAGTGTATATTTTTTATGCCAACTAAAACTCGCATTCAGATCTATATCAACTGGTGCTGCTTCAGCATATTTTATCAGTAGTTGGGGAATGAAATCCAGTTTATAACTCAACGGCACAACAAATCCTGACATCAAATAGATATGCCTTACTTCCCTGGCAACAAAAAGTTCATTTCCGTCAAAATCGATATCTGAATTCATTAACCGTGGAGCGGATATTCCTGCATAAAAAAAATCACTTGCGTAATACAACCCTGCACCAAAATTTATCACAGATTTATTTTCCTTCACCTGGTCAACTCCTGGATCTATACCGAGACCTTGCACTGACCTAAGTAACGGACTTGTATAATCCACTTCATGATTTCGCCATGAAGCCTGAGCAGCCAAACTCAACGTGCCACTCCCAACAGGTATCCGATACGCGTAGATGCCATCTAATGTGAACCTGGAAGAAACGCCTATAGAATGTTGATTGACGATAAATCCCAAACCTAATCTTTCATTCGAGAGCGGTGCATTAAAACTGAGCATTTTCGTTTCTGGAGCCCCTTCAAAACCCATCCATTGATTTCGATATATGGCTGTTGCACAAGGTGTCCCCTGGTAGCCGGCATAAGCAGGATTCAATCCCAGCTTATTGTACATAAACATGGTGTATAGCTGTTCTTGCTGGCTCAAACCGGAAAAAGCAGAAAAGAAACATCCCAGGAAAAGAATAATATGGAGGACTTTACGACTTCTCATTTTGTTTATTTTTTTAGCGCTCCAGTACCAGGAATCCTTTTCTGATCTCAGAACCATCTCCAAAATCAACAATAAAGTAATATGTAGCAACCGGCAAGTCTTTTCCTTTTCTCGTCCCGTCCCAGTCGTTTCGATAAGGAGTAGCCTGATACACTTCATCTCCCCACTGATTGAAAATGAGCACCCTGTTATTCGGAAATCTTTCTGCCTCCAAACAGGGGATGATCAATCGATCATTGACCCCATCCGAGTTAGGCGTAAATATAGTTGGGACAAAACAATCGCTGTCATCTCCCACTCTGAGCAACACAATAGCAGTCTCGCACTGGTCAGGACAATTATCACTACAGATTTCGTAAGAGAAACGATCCTCACCGACATAACCAATGTTTGGTGTATAAACAAAGTCGCCATCATTTCGATGGAGCGTATTACCCTTCCCTGGTAATGAAACGACATTCAATGCATATCCAACTGGAACCAGATCGTTGAAAACCACATTAAAATTGGCAGTTTGTCCAAAATCAACGATGATCGTATCATTGGTCAATGACGGAAATGGTTCGACAATGATCTGGGATGTATCAGCGCTAAAGTTCACACAAGCCTCATAGGATAAAGTCCAAATGACAGTATTCATTCCTTCCTGGAGTCCCAACACTTCCGTTGAAAATGCCTGCTCATTCTGAAAAACCAAAAGTTCGCCAGGTGACGTCCAGAGTCCCTCCCCAAGTTCAACTGATTCAGCAGTAACGATAGGAGTCTCTCCTACACAAATGAATTGGTCATCACCAATGATGGCCGTTTCCTGTGGATATTGATATGCCTGGAAAGAAACAACTGCAGATGAAAATGAAGTACAACCATTTACCTGAGTTTCTACGAAAATGCTATTACTTCCTGCAGCAAAACTCGAAAAATCTGAAAGTTCAAAACACTTCGCCTGTGTAGTCGCCAGGTTTACTCCAGAACCGGCATTCGACCAGGTGTATGTAGCTCCAGCAGAAAGTGTCGAGTCCACTATACAAAGTTGAATGGGCATGGGGGCATCCAGACAAATCCCTGAAAAGTCTGTCTCAATCAATGGCGTTTTGGGGCGTGGGACCACTTCTATAAAGAAGGCATCTGATGAAGCTGAACGACATGGTCCGATTTGTAACTCGACAAAATAATTGCCCTGGGCAAGATCAGTTGCAGGAAAGATAAATGGTTCATTTGTTGTTGCACTAAATCCGGACGGGCCAGTCCAGTAATATATTCCATTTGATACTGGACCACCTTCCACGGCAAGAAAAATTGAGTCGCCTTCACAGACTCTGGAGCTAGTCATGATTTGTGGGCTTGAAATAGAAGCAATCACTTCCACCAGAAAAGTATCAGAAGGAATCGATGCACACCCATCTACTTCAACAGAGAGTATATATGCTCCAGAAGCATTTTCCTCCACATCGGCAAGAATGAGTTGTGGTTGACCGACTATCATTGTATTGCCTTCGGGCGTAATCCATTGATAAATGGCGTTTTCAGGGTAAACGCCTTGAGCGATTAAAGTTAAGCTATCGCCTGAGCAATGAGTCATTTCACCGAAAATCACAGGTTGCAGTGGCGTATTCAATACCTGGACAGCTACGCTATCAGTTTCTGAGACACAACCAGACTCTGAAACGGTCAGAAAATAAATGCCATTGTCATCAGCGGTTAAACTATCGAGGACAAAAATGCTATCCATAGAAGTCAATGAAGGGCTGGTCCAACTAAATACGATTGAATCAACTCCTGGAGAAGTAATTTGAGGGATCAATTGTCCCGGATCATTGCCATCTACACAATTTTCAAAATCTACAGTGATCGTATCAATCACAGGTGGATTTATCACCTGTACTTCTGTCGAAAGCATGAGCTCACAACCACCTAAAGTCAGGACTGATAACTCATATAACCCTTCAATGGCTGGTGAAATGAGATTACTGGAGGAATCACTCGAGAATTCATTCGGTCCGGACCAGGAATAAATAGCCCCATTGATTTGCTCAGAAATGCTAATTGTAATATCATCACCCAGGCAAACAGGGCCACTATTCAAAGCGACCAGATCAGTCGTCAGTTCGAGTGTCACAATAAAGGATTGAGAAGTATCTGAAGGACATCCGTTTGAGAAAGCGATCACTTGCCAGCTGCCACTTACTGATTGACCAATTTGGTCAATGATAAGTGTATCATTCATTGTTGTGAACCGATCTCCACCTGGTCCGAGCCAGACAAGGCTGTCTGAAGCTACCGTGACTGTGTCGACCAACACCAACACGCCTCCATTACAATACAGATCTTGTCCTGCAATGACCGGTTGCTCAGGTCTTGCAAAGACTGTAACATTCACTGATTGAGTATCTGACATGCATCCATTCTGGACAACGAATAGCTCATATTCTCCACTTAAAGCAGGTTTCCCTTCGAAAGGAACCGGGTTTTGCATATCAGAAGTAAAAGATGAAGGACCATTCCAAAAATAGGTCACTCCCTCTGATGCATTGAATGACTGAAGACGGATTGTATCTCCGGAACAAATTGATACATCAAGATCATCAATCATTGCATCGGGAACATCATTTACAACTACACTGATACTATCGGATGGCCCGATCATGCAATCATCAGAAGAAACTAACAGGTAATATGATATGGCCCCACTTGTAGCAGAAGCAATTTGCAATTCAGGTATAAATGATGTGTCAATTAAAAGCCCATTTGGGAATGTGCCTTCGTACCATTCATAAACTACTTCTTCAGCATATTCCGTAGCATTGAGATAGATCGTGTCTCCGAGACATACCATCATCTCTTTTGCACTTAGTACTGGGACATTCATGCTATTAATGTTGACAGTAACACTATCTATGATCCGGCATCCTGTTTGGCCAGAGACCTCCACCACGTAAGTACCCGCGTTGGTTGAGTCCACACCAGTAATCATTGGGTTCGACATCGTGGAAGTGAAACCACCGGGACCAGTCCAGGAGAATGTATAAGGGTCCCCATCGGAATCTGGTGCATTTGCAAATAAGAGCAATGTATCGACATCGCAGATATTCACAGCAAAAGAAGGTGTAAAGGCTGGTCCATTCACCGTTACATTTGCCTGGCAAGTATCCGGATTTCCAGCTTCATCAACCACAATCATCTGAACAGATCGAGTGGAACCAATTTCCATACAAGAAATGGTTGAAGGGGTAATCCGAAAGGTATCGAGGTTACAGTTATCAGAACTTCCACCATCAATGTCCTCAAACAGGATGAGATGGTCAGTGAATCCCGACGGGTTGATATCAATTTCAAAATCCTGACAAAGCGCAACAGGAGATATTGCATCACGCATGACAACATCCAGCATACATGTGTCTGCATTCGCAAAAGGATCAGTCACAATAAATGAAACTGTGGATGTTCCGATATTCAATAATACTGGAACAAAATCGGCTTCAACAGATACCGTAAAACGATCGATTTGAGTCGCCCCTTCCACGATCATTGAAAGCTCAAGATTCGTTGCAATACAATTGTCAGAAATTGTCACCGGTGCAGGGATCATTACAATCTGTGCACATGAATCTACTATATCAATTTCAATATCCTGTGCGCAAACCACTACTGGCTCAATTAGGTCTTCCACGACAATAATTGTCATACAAGTCGAACTATTCCCAGAGCAATCAGTTATTTCCCATTCAGCGCTGTGTGTTCCACCAGAAAAAATATGGGTTACAGATTCATTTGAATCCAGGGTAATGGAAGGATTACCATCCAGGCTCAACCGATAGATCAACGAATCATCAGGTGAACAATCATCTTCTGCAATTGGAGCCTCGATCATAGCAGTTCCCACACAAGTATCAATATCAAGTGGTACGACGAGTGAATCAACACATGCTAAAATTATTGGAGATATGGTATCGACTAAGGAAATCTGTTGTATATCCGAACTCATGTTTCCGCAATCATCAATGATGACCCATGTTCTGAAAATGATCTGATCGCACCCTGAAAAAGAGATTGAATCGCTAAATAAGACGGTTGGTGATAAATCACAATTATCTTCAATTTGAGTAGGCTCGCCTGTGTTCAAACTATCCAATGCCTGACAAGTCAAAATGGTATCAGCTGGTATAATAAAAGTAGGAGCAACCTCATCTGATACAAGCAGATAAAGTGTATCATAAGCTGTATTACCACATTCGTCGATGGCGATCCACTCCCTCAATATGATAAACCCTGCACAGTCTAAAGTCGCTGTATCAGACAATACCGAATCGATTGCCATGATGGTAATTTCACCTCCGGGGCAATTGTCTGTCACCATTAAATCGTCTGGTCCTGGTATTTCAGAACAGGACACAGCCAGAGAATCCATATCTAATACAATGACTGGGGGAATCGTATCAATTAAAATAAATTGTGCGGTTGAAGTGACTTCATTTCCACAAAAATCAGCAGCGATAAATGTAAATGTATTGGGTTCTGAGCAGTTTAAGCTACCGGCTTCCGGGTAAGGTCCCAGGCCTGGCATTCCTGATATCGTATCTCCCTGCTGGGTCACATAACGAAAATACCAAGTGAGGTTGGCACAATCATCAGTAGCTTCTGCGCCAGCCAATGAATCCAGCCAATTATTCAGCGTGATTGAAATCACCGTATCACATTCGAACAAAAGATCGTTTGCATTTGATATCAAAATTGGTGGTAGCGTATCCACGAGCCCAAAGGAAGCGACCGTTGGGGTGTCAACCTCCAGGCCACAAAAATCGCTGGCAAAGAAACTCACTTCTACAACTGCGTCTGTTCCACAAGCAGTATCCAATGCTGCTGAAAGCAGATCGAAAGCTGCTTCATAAGTGGGTTCTCCTCGCCATGCGACAGCGCCGCAATCATCCTCAGCTATTGCACCACCGGCAGTATTATACCAAAGAAGAAAAGCATCTTCCAGAGTAGTGCTTGAATCGCAAGCCAAAATCATATTTTCAGCAGGTTGAACAATCGCAGGAGGCAAACCCTCAAGGAGACCAAATAGCGCGCTTGTACCAGTGCCATTTCCACATCGATCTTTAAACAAGAATTCAACCTCGAGTAGTGCCAGCATATCATTGAAGATAATTCCACCTATGATGATGCCATCTTTACATCCGGTTTCGATTGAATCCTGCAATACGCCAAACACGCCAAGGGAGTCAAAAGGCATGCCTCCAATCAAATATTCTACAGTAATATCTTCAGGATTTGTACACAAATCCATTGCGGTTGCATTTCCAAAGTTGCTTAACCAATTGCCCAGTTCGGTATCTACATCAGAAGAAGAGCAGGTCACGATCCTGTTTTGCGCTTCATTTGAAATCGTTGGTCCGGTGGTATCAATCATTGTAAAGGTGGCTACGGTGCTTGACGTATTCCCGCAGCCATCATCGACAATAAACTCGATTATCCGGCTGGCTGCACATGTATCCTGTAGTGTTGGATTTTCAGGATTGGTCGTCCAAACGACTGAACCACAATCATCAAAAGCCTCTGCCCCACCATGATTTGATATCCAGGACTGGAAGGTTGCTGCAGGATTGCCCATATCACAACTTGCAGATGCATCCGAAGCCTGTGTTGTTATCGTGGGGGGGATGGAATTTGTCAGAGAAAACGTCGCTGTAATGGATGTCGAATTGCCACAATCGTCACTGGCAGTAAAAAGAACAGGTATATCGCCACAGAAGCTCACAAAAATGCTTGGATCTGGTCCATTATCAGTGTAAATGACATTACCACATCCGTCGTCATCTGCAGTAAAAAGAGCTCTTTGTGCTTCAATCCAGTTGCTGTAAATTGCCATAGCATTTTCACATGCTCCGGAATCATCCTGGGGCACGACCGTAATGGTAGGTTTCGTCGTATCAGGAAGCACTGTTATTGTTTGAGAGTAGGTCGAGAAATTCTGAAAATCATCATCAATTACCCAGGTTCTTGTGATTACACCTCCAGCGCACAAATCAGCATTACCCTCTTCAGTAAACGTGACAAACAAATTCTCGCTATCCACACAGTTATCAAATCCCATTACATCTGGTGGTGTAGGAATATCACCTACACAAGCAACTTCGATATCAGGGGGTAAAGTCCCTTCATCAAATGTGGGTGGCGTGTTATCAACCACTGAAATCGAGAATCCAAAAATGGCAGTATTATTAAAATTATCAATGGCTTGGTACAGGATGGTAACTAATTCTCCCGGGGGGAGTGGATCTCCAATCGAATACCCTCCACTTATGGACAGTATTTCAAAAGAAAGGATCTCACCGTTCGGCAAATTTGATATGGCAGTGGGCGTATTTGGATGTCCCCAGGATAGTGTTGCCATGCAATCTTCACCAAGAATAATCTCAGATGGGCCATCATAAACAAATGAGAAACTGCTATTCTGTGAAAACAACAGAATGGGAAATAATCCTACCAGTATGAGGTATAAACGCGTTTGTCTTCCTAATCGCATCATCAAATGTACTCCAAAAGAGTCAATTCATATAAAGTTATATTAATATATGTTATGCAGGGGTGATTAGAAAAAGAGAATAAAGGGAGAGGTAACGGAAATATTATTCTTCTTCCGAATTATTATGCAATTTACGATCTTCTACGTTGGCATTTAAAAAAGCATTAATCTTATCAATATTCATATTGCTAATCATTTCTCCAAACTCATTAATGCGGATATCAAAACCTTCCAGATCTTCATGAACTTCAGGCTTCTCTTTTTGCTTCTTCAATCTTTCATCCATTGCTTTTACTTTCAGTCCAATGTAGAAATAAAGGTATTGCAAGTTTTAATCTTTTACAAACCTTTTCTTTACCCAGAATAGCCATCATGGCAAACAAATCAGGTCCTTTCGTAGTTCCTGAAAGTGCAATACGCAAAAAAGGAAATACCTGGCCAAACCCCAACTCGTTCTTTTCCATATATCCTTTGACGATATGCGCTAACTTTTCCTGATCAAAAGAATCAGCTGACTCCAGGGCCTTATTTATGTTTTCAAAATGTATTGCTTTATCAGAAGACCATTTTTTTCGAATGAGTTTTTCATCATATGTATGGACATCCTCAAAAAAGTAGTAACCATCCTCTAAAAAATCTGCATAAAATATAGCCCTTGGTTTCATCAGGTCACAAAATGTGACCAAATCGATATCATCAGTCACATATCCCTTTTTTTCAGCTATAGGTTGAATCTTCTTCGCCAGGGCATCCCCACTCATTGACTGCAGGTATTGTTGATTGAACCACTTTGCTTTATCATAGTCAAATCGAGCGCCTCCTTTGTGAATGTGATCCAATGAAAATTGCTGAATCAAATCTTCCATAGAAAATATTTCTTCTTCGGTTCCCGGATTCCAACCGAGTAATGCCAAAAAATTGATCATTGCCCGGGGATCAAACCCGTATGACTCAAATCCTTTAAAGTGATCACCGGTCTCGTCGGAATGCCAACTCAATGGGAATACCGGGAAGCCAAATTTCGAGCCATCACGTTTACTCAGTTTTCCTTTTCCTGTTGGCTTCAAAATCAATGGAAGGTGCGCGAATACTGGCATTTGATCACCCCATCCCAAGGCTCTATATAGCAGTACGTGATGAGCAGTACTGGAAAGCCACTCTTCCCCGCGAATCACATGAGAGATTGCCATAAGCTTATCGTCAATCACATTGGCCATATGATATGTCGGCATACCATCCGCTTTGTAAAGCACCTTATCATCTAATTCAGTGCT
>Ga0316201_10000044_pt1 | contig 47279 bp, 44 predicted proteins | sample CS6wburrow_MG_FD_204516 | JGI IMG/M metagenome (GOLD analysis project Ga0316201, IMG submission 204516) | Coastal sediment microbial communities from Delaware Bay, Delaware, United States - CS-6 worm burrow | ecosystem: Environmental > Aquatic > Marine > Coastal > Sediment | place: USA...
CGCAAACCAGCGCAACCATCAGAAATTCCTTGATCAGGGTGTACTTGAGCGTATCGACGGAACGCTTGATCAGGTCGGAGCGATCATAGGTCGTGACGACCTCGACACCCTCCGGCAGGCCTTTTTTGAGTTCGGCCAGCTTCTGCTTAACCGCCTCGATCGTCGCCGATGCATTCTCGCCCCAGCGCATCACAACCACACCGCCGACAACCTCTCCCTCGCCATCGAGATCTGCAATGCCACGACGCATTTGTGGTCCGATACGAATCTCAGCAACGTCCGACAGAAGCAGCGGCGTGCCCTGCTCGTTCACTCCCAATGGGATAGCAGCAAGATCTTCGATCCCCTCCAGGTAGCCCGAGGCCCGCACCATGTACTCGGCCTCGCCCATCTCTATGACCGACCCGCCGGTTTCCTGGTTGCCCTGCTGGATCGCCTGCTTGAGCGCAGCAAGCGTAACGCCGAACGCACGCAGCTTGTCCGGATCAACCACGACCTGGTACTGGCGCACCATGCCACCAATCGTTGCCACCTCGGCCACTCCCGGGACGGTCTGCAGCTCATATTTCAGGAACCAGTCCTGCAGGCTCCGTAGCTGGGCGAGATCGTGGCGGCCGCTGCGGTCGACCAGTGCATACTCGAAGACCCAGCCGACGCCTGTCGCGTCCGGGCCCAGCGAGGAACTTGCATCGGTCGGCAAACTCGACGCTACCTGGTTCAGGTACTCCAAAACCCGCGAGCGAGCCCAGTAAAGATCAGTCCCGTCCTCGAAAATCACGTAGACGTAGGAATCACCAAAAAAAGAGTAGCCGCGTACTGTGACCGCTTTTGGTACTGACAACATCGCTGTTGTCAGCGGATAGGTCACCTGGTCCTCGACAACCTGTGGTGCCTGCCCCGGAAACGTCGTTTTGACAATGACCTGCACATCCGACAAATCAGGTAGTGCGTCGACGGGCGTTTCTTTTACGGACCAGATACCCAGCGCCGCAACGATCGTTGCGGCGATGATGACGAGAATGCGATTCTCGACCGACCAGCGAATAAGAGCAGCAATCACTGTGAGCGCTCCATACGCTTGAGCGCCGAGTCAATATTGGACTCGGAGTCGATCAGAAACTGCGCCGAGGTGACAACTCGCTCACCTTCATCAAGACCACGGCGGATTGCCACGCGGTCGCCGGATTCGATCCCAATGCTTACCTCGCGCGACTGGAACCTGCCGTCACCAAGATCCACTACGACGCGGCTTGAGGAGCCGCCGCGAATAACCGCCTCGCGAGGAACGTGCACGATATTGTCGATCGCGGCCCCGTTTATGACGACGCGTGCAAACATGTTCGGTCGCAGCGTTTCACCTTCGTTGTCGAACCGCAGCCGTACCTTGAGAGTGCGCGTTTTCGGATCAAGCTCCGGGTACACGTAATCGACTGTGCCCCGCAGCAACTTGCCGGGCAGGTAGTCGAGTTCGACAGTGGCCGTCTGGCCGGGTTCGACCCATGCTGATTGCCGTTCGAATACTTCAGCGAGCACCCAGACACGATCGAGTCGGGCCACAGACATAACCTCAGTCGCGGGCGTAACGAAGATGCCCTCTCGCACGCCGAGGTGCGCAATCACGCCGTCCGACTCCGCATAGACGCGCACGCGCTGACTCGCCTCACGCTCCTTTTCAAGCCGTTTAACGGCATTGTCCGTAACGCCGAGCGCCGCCAGGCGATCACGCGATGCGTTTCTAAGCACCGTATTGTTGCTGGCGAGTGCTGCGAGGTATTCCTGTTGTGCATTAACCAGGGCTGGCGAATACAGCTCGAACAGCAGTTGCCCCTTCACGACGGGATCACCTGTAGCGGTCGTGGCGAGTTTCTCTATCCAGCCGTCAACCCGAGTGTGTATATGTTGCAGCGTATCCTCGTCGTAACCGATGTAGCCAACGGTATCGATCCGGCGTGGAAGCGAACCGCGCTCCGCTGCGGCTGTACGAACGCCGAGATTATTCAACAGCGTCGGGTTGATGGACACGATTCCACTACCAGCTTCTGCCTCGCCGGCATAGACGGGTACCAGGTCCATTCCCATCGGGGATTTTCCTGGCTCGTCGCGCCGGTAGTTCGGGTCCATCGGCGCAACCCAATAGAGGATTTCTTTTGCGGCTGCTTCACCGGGTGCCGTGGTCAGTTGCGGAGACCAGCTGCGCCCCATGAACACGCCAATGACCAGTATTACGACCGCAAGCATGGTGAAAATGATGTTCTTCTTCATTGTTCCAACCCTCCCAGGTTTGCCAACTTCGCGTAACTTTGCGAACGCTGCACCTGCAGGCGAATGTGTTCGAGTCGAGCATTCAGATCGTCGATGTAGCCGCGCATGACATCGGAGAAATCACCATTGTCACTTTGATACGCGAGCAGCGCAGCCTGCACCTGGCCCTTCGATTGTTCGAGTATCTGGGTCTCGTAGAGCGTGAGCCTCTGTGAGAGATCGTTCCAGCGAGCAAACTCCGCATCAAGCGCACTCCTCAATCGCGCCGTGACCTCGATCTGTGACTGGCGCGCCGCACTACGATCCCCCAGTGCTGCCGTAAGTCTTCGGTCCTGGCGATTCTTGCCGAAAAACGGCAAGTCGACCGACACGGACAGACTGACAAAGTCGGATCGCGGCGTTCCATCCGGCAGGAAGCCATCGCGGTATCCGTAGCCGACGTCAAGCGCCCACCCTGGTTTCTTTTGCTCCTCAGCGATACTGACCGCCGCTTGCTGCGCTGCCACACCGGCTTCGGCAGCAGCGATCGACGGATGCGTCGCGAGCCCCGCTCTCAGATCCTCGAGTGGCAGCAACTTGTCCCAGCCAGGCAGCTTCATGGCGACAGGTCGATAGGCATCCTGCCCCAGCCAGCGCGACAATTCGGCCTGCGCTTCCGACTTTGCGAGATTCGTCTTAAGAAGCCGATCGTCAAGCCGGCTCAGTTCGAGTTCTGCACGCAAAACGTCATACTGGGATTTTCGCCCTACGGCGTACATAGATCGCGTGATCGTCACCAGGTCGGCAAAAAATGGCCGTGACTCGCTCATGAGTTCCCAGGCCCGTTGCGCGTAGAAAGCGTCAAGCCAGGCAATGCGGACCGCCGCCAGAACATCGCGACTGCGTGCGCCGGCACCCTGGTTGAACACCTCTGCCTGGGCACGCATCTTCTCCGTCCCCTGCGCGCGTGCGCGCGGAAATGACTGCCGCAGCCCCAGTTGCGCCTGCGTCATGCCCTCAGTCGAAAAACTGCCACCGCTGATCGGGTAATTAGCCAGACCAACTCGCAGTACCGGGTCCGGCAGGCTCCCGGCTGCGATCGCCCGCTCCTGCATGGCCTCAGCCTGCGCCAGTAGCGCCAATTGGCCCGGTTCGCCGCCGCGAACCAGGTCCTCGGCTTCGGCAAGCGTCAATGGCACACGCTGCTGCGCCATAGCAAAAGATGTCCATGGCAATGCGGCCATGAACGTGAGTAATACGATGAAGGCGGGTGTGCGCCCGCAAAAAACTGACATGAATCCAACTCCTGCGTGAAAAACCGAAAGGGTTTACGTTGCAGGTTTGGCTATTTCAGATAGACGCAGTAGAGGTCGTACAGTGGTGGGAAATCGTCCGGTGGGTCGGGCGGTTGGGCAGTTGCAACATAGCGTGTGCGTACTGCGGCGAGGTCCTGGTAGAAAGACGGCGCCGGCAGGGCCGCCAGGTCCGGCGAGTCATAGGGCTCGAGCGTGCCGGTACGGGCATCGACGCTAACATCGTCGAGTTGGCAGCACTCCGCTGCCTCAATCTGGATTTCGGGCGGACAGCAATCATGGCCCTGCTCGACGACCTCAAGGGCCATGGCGCACGGCAAGATAGCAAGATTCAGGCAAACCGCGAGCAAGAAAGCGCCTACCCGGCGTCGGCCGGGCAAAATCCAATCCTGTGCAAGTACCTGAGTCATTCTGTGTTTTTAGCCCTTTAGGGGCTCAAGCGCAAGGAAATCGGTCCGCTTTCGTCACGCTGTCAGGCCGTCTCACCGTTCTCGCCAGTGAACGTGAGGGACAGGATGCTGTGGCGAATCTCCTCGCCCAGAACGAGGCGCGCATCTGCACCAATCGACGTAATGTCATCGTCAAACTCAATGGCACCCTCGGCATTGCGCCGCAGCACGTCCTGCTCGTGAAGGGTCTTGATGAAATCGTGGAACAGCGATTTGTTGAAGAAATCGGGAGAATGCAGGCCGTAGATCATCGACAGCCTTTCCCCACTCTGCTGGCACATCGTCTCCAGCCGGCCACGCGATAACGTGCCGGATCCATGGCCCACCAGGATCGCGATGGCCAGGTAAAAGCGCTGCAGCATCGGCACCATGGACTGGCCCAGCATCAGCAACTGGAATGCCTTTTCCGACCCGGCGGGCGGCCTGACCAGCGTCTTCTTACGTTTGCCGTAGCTCAGGATGCCGAGGTCATTAAGGGAGTTGATCGCTTCGGTTGTAACGTCGTCGATTTCCTCGATGTCCCACTTGAGGAACAGCTCCTTCTTCATGAATGGGTAGATCAGGCGAATCAGGCGCTGCAGTTCTGCATGCGCAAGCTCCTGCCCCTGGATAAAGCAGCAAGCAACCGACGCCGGCACGGACAACAAATGCAGAATGTTGTTGCGGAAGTAGGTCATGAGCACAGCCGTGCGTTCTTCCATGCGGATGACTTCGCCCATGGGGTGCGGGCTGCGGGTGATGACATCGAGCTTCTCGCCGTGTTCGATGATCTCGTCGGGGCTCCAGTCGGGCGTCGTGACAAAATCGGAATACTCGAAGCGTCGCAGCAGGTCGAGACTAAGCTGCAACTGCCTGCGCAGTTCATCAACACCGATCGTCTGCTTGGGTGTCGCCAGTAATACGTAGGCTAGCAAGCTGATCGGCGTGACCGCAGCCGCCGAATTGATGTTCTCCATGATCTGGCCGCCGACATTATCGACTATGCCGGCAAGCCACGGCGGCCTCTCGCCATTCTCGGGCTCGTACTCTTGCCAGTCGGGGTGGGCGCTATCCAGAATAGGTTCGAGCTCGATGGGCTCACCAATGTTCACGCTGACCTTGCCGAAATGGTCGCGCAGCGACTTGACAGACCGAATCAGGCCGAATATGGATTCCTTCTGTTTCTCGGCGCCGCCGAGTTCACTGATAAAAGCATCACCTTCAATCAGTTTCTCGTAACCAAAATAGACCGGCACGAAGACGATCGGCCGTTGCGGGTTCTTGACATACGAATTGATCGTCATGGCCAGCATGCCGCCTTTCGGCTGCAACAGCCGCCCGGTGCGGCTGCGCCCGCCCTCGATGAAGTACTCCATCGAGTAGCCCTTGCCCAACACCTGCTGCATATAGGAATCGAATACAGTTGCGTAGAGCCGATTACCCTTGAAACTGCGCCGCAGGAAAAACGCACCACCCCGACGCAGGATGCCACCGACGATAGGCAAGTTGAGATTGATGCCCGCTGCGATGTGAGGGAGATGCAGACCCTGCGTATACGTTACGTATCCCAGCAGCAGATAGTCGATATGACTGCGGTGACAGGGCGTATAGATAACCTCTTTGTCCTTGGCGACTTCGTGGAGCTTCTCCATATGGTTAATCTCGATACCATCGTAGATCTTGCTCCACAGCCATCGCAGCAAGCGCTGCAGCACGCGAATGGTCGGGTAGGAAATATCGGCAGCGATTTCGAGCGCATATTTTTCTGCCTTGCGCCGGGCCACTTCCTGTTTGCGATAGTCATCGCCGCTTTCGGCCAGGATTGCTTGCCGCACCGCCGGCGCCCGCAAAACGTCGCGGATCAGGGTACGGCGATGGGACAGGTCAGGCCCGACAGTCGCAACCCGGCGTTTGCGGAAGTGCGTGCGCAGGACGCGCGACACCTTGCGATAAGCAATCTCGAGTTCGTCGCTCTCCGCACTGATAGACCGCATGGGCAAAGCATGACTGAAGCGCAGTAATGTGCTTCGGCCATGCAGAATAGTGGTAAAAAACTTGCGTGTCCGGCCGATGACATCCCAGTTTTCCGAGAACAGCAATTTGAGCAAAGAACGCTCTTTCTCGGGCGAGCGACCCCAGTAAATTGCTACCGGAATCAGCAGCAGGTCTTCGTCACCGTCGTGAGCGGCTTCCACCAGGCGCTTGAGCCTCTGTGAGCCCATCTTGCGGGGTCGCCGAAACCAGAAGCCTTTCATGCGCCGCAAGACGACGAAGCGCCGATACTCGCGATTGCCGCAGAACTCGAATGGCTCCGTCGGAGACGGCATGCCATGTTGTTCCGCAGCCTGTTCGAGTGCCAGGACGTCGGCCAGTCCGCCCGTCTCGAGGACGTAACAGACCTTGGCGTCGGGGCTGGTTATCAGCTCGGCGGGGATGTCAGGCTGGACCTCGGGGCGCGCCCAGATGGAGAACACCTTGCCTGCCAGCCAGTAGAGCGGGCGAGAAAATAAGCCTGCGATGTTCATGGCCGACAAGTCTACCCAAAAGATTGCATCAGCAGACCGTTGACATTTAAAAAAAAGAGGCGCTCAAAATTTCTTTTCTTTAATGTGGCCGTCCTGCTCGACCTGTCTGCCGGGGCGCTATAATCCCTGTATGAATTCTCGACTGGCTGCATTGGCAACACTACTCATCTGCGCACCTGTTTTCGGGGATGACGCTGTTTTCATCCAGGTACTCGGCATCGCCCAGGATGCGGGCTACCCGCAGACCAGTTGCTACCAACCACACTGCATGCGTGCCTGGGAGAACCCCGAACTGCGCCGCAAGGCGAGCTCCATCGCCGTTGTTGACCAGGCCCACAAGACCAAGTACCTGTTCGACGCGACGCCTGACATGCGGGAACAACTCTACGACCTGCATCGCGCCGCGCCCGACGGCGAGTACCTGCTCGACGGCGTGTTCCTGACGCACGGGCACATGGGTCACTACACCGGTCTCATGCACATTGGGCGAGAGGCCGTCGGCGCTTCTGACATTCCCGTATACGCGATGCCGCGCATGCATACCTTTTTGTCGAGCAACGGGCCATGGGACCAACTCGTCCGCCTTAAGAATATCGAGCTGCGCGCCATTGAGGATGGCCGCGCCGTTGAGCTGAGCTCAAAGGTGACTGTCACTCCGTTCCTGGTGCCGCATCGTGACGAGTACACGGAGACAGTGGGTTATCGAATCGATGGGCCCAACCGGTCCGCCGTATTTATTCCTGACATCGACAAATGGGAAATGTGGGATTCGGATATTCGTGAAGTCGTGCGCGCTGTAGATTACGCGCTTATCGACGCGACCTTCTTTGCAGATGGCGAACTGGGCGGCCGCGACATGAGCAAGATCAAACACCCGTTCGTCACCGAAAGCATGGATGTGCTTGAAGGGTTGAGCAAAGAAGAAAGGGCTCGTGTGATATTCATTCATATGAATCACACGAACCCTCTGCTCATAGACGGCAGCCCGGAACAGGCTGCCGTGGAAAGGCGGGGCTTCCGCTACGCTCGCGAAGGCCTGCGCCTGGACCTTTAGTTGTTGTCTGCGTCGTCAACCGCCGCGTCGATTTCTTCTTTCTTTTCTTCCAGCATGTCGCCAACTTCGGCGGCCTTGTCCAGCGCCTCATTCATCGAATCGGCAGCTTCCTCTAACTGCTCAACCGCTTCCGTCACCGCTTCGCCAGCATCGTCAGACTCACCACCACCACAACCCATAACCAACAGGCTCAATGCCAAAATCCAATATTTCATGTCTATCCCTCCCATCCTTTGGTTCAACCCATTAGTCTCGTTAGAAATTGATGCAGGTATCCGTTTATCTCATCAATATTCGCCGTGAGTCGGTGATCGCCATCCACCAGATGCAAGGTCGCGCTACAGCTACGTGCGTAACGAATGCTGTTCTCGACAGGCACAATGTCATCATGCCAGCCGTGCACAATGGTGATGGGTATGGCTGGCGGCTCCGGTGTCAGATCCTCGTACCCCTCCATGAAGTACGCCGGAGCCAGGACAAAGAGCCCAACCGCACCAACCTGCCCCGCCGCCGCCGTCGCTACGTGCCCGCCCATACTTGAGCCGATCAGGACGATCTGGTCATCGATACCCGCACATTCGCGCACGCACTTCTCCACGCGCTCGGTCGGGTCGGCGATTCCCTGGTAATCGATGCTGTCCGCCGAGCATCCAAGCTCTTTGACCCGCTCCGCCATCGCACGAATCTTCGTGCCCCAGGGACCGCTTTCCTGGCCGTGCGAGAAAATTACCGTTGTCATACGAGTATTCCGTCTCCAGTGTCACACAGTTCTTCGATATGGCGGACCAGCAACCAGTCCCGATCCTGCCCCCAGAAAACATCACCCCCAAGTCGCATCGTCGGCACACCCCAGGATCCCGATTCCATCATCGACTCGCGGTTCGCCTCGATCGGTTCGCGCCAGTCATCCGATGCCATCGCCGCCAGCACATCGGGCCAGAATAAACCCGTCCGCCCGGTGACCTTGCGCATCCCCTTGTCAGTCGCAACGTCTACCGCCTCACTCCAGATTGCTGTACCCGCGTTCAGCAGGAACTCGCGACCCTTGTGTTCCGACTCCGCGTACTGAAAAACCGCCAGACAGCGTTCGGCTCCCGCGCCGACCGGATCAGCTATCTTGCCGTAGGGGACTCCCAGTCGCTCGGCTTCCCGGGCCGTGTCCGTTGCGATGTACATCAACTTTGCATGGGGCACCTGCATGCCGCGCATGACCATTGGCAATACCGGCCGCAGCTTGAGCTCGAGGCCGAAAGCGTCGGCAATGGCATACACGCGATTTAACGCGAGATAGGAATAAGGGCTGCGAATCGAATGAAAGTACTCGAGCGGCGGAAGAGCCTTTGCCGCGGTGGGCGGTTTCACCGGCAATGAAACCTGCATGGTCTGCCGCAGCGAGGCCAGCTTGCCGCTACCGCCCTTTTTGGCTGCACCGAGTTCATCGAGTCGCTCGACGAGATAGTGCAGGCGGTCTACGCCCCAGTACCACTCGCCACCGTAGTGCAACATCGCACTGTTGTAATGGCCGAGGCGTTTCTGAAGCTTCTGTGACTCTGTAATTTCGCGATCCGCAGCGCCCTTCTTTCCGGTATCCGATCGCCGTGCAGCGGCTTCAGTGTCACCGCGCCAGTAGACTTCCAGGACTTCAAGAAACTGTTCAAGGAAATCGGGAGAGCGAGCGTGAGACGCCAGCTCGTCAAGCAGCCCCCGTCGATGCTCGACCGGCGGTGCCACGCCGCGGTCGAGAAACCCAATACCCAGTTCGAGCGCAAGACGGCGTGCATCCACGGCCGCATACTCGGACAGCATCTCCGGTGCCGGCTGGTACTCGTCACCACGTGCCTGCGACAGGTAGACCTTAAGTTCGATCTCGAAGTGTGCCGGTAATTCCGACAGGTAATGTGCCAGAAGGTAGGAGTACGGGTCATCGAGTTGCAGAAAAGCCGATATCTCGTGCGTCGACCCGGTCAACTTACGCCGTAGTTCGCGTGACGTGCGCTGCAGGCGTCGCGCGCCTGGACTCAGCACCGCGTTAAGAAAATGCGACCGCGCTTTGCGTTTGATGCTCAATCTTCGTCCCACGTAGAAGATGGCTTCCACAGCAACTCATCAAGGTCAGGTTGCCAACGGTATTTCTGCATATCCACTTTGCCCTGCAACATCACGACGCCCTCATCCGCGAGGCGATCCCGCTGAGTTCGATACGCGCGACTGTTCGGATCGAACGCGCTCTTTCCCGACGATGTGATCACGCGATGCCACGGCAACTCCAGGTCCTTTGGCGAGTGGCGCAATGCATAACCCACCTGGCGGGCACCTCGCGGTATACCCGCGATCTCCGCTACCTGACCGTAGTTGGCAACACTACCACGAGGAATATCCTGGATCGTCTCCCAGATACGGCGCATACGGGTCTCGCGATCCATCAGGACCGGCTCAGCCCCAGTCGTGCCTGAATCTCGCGGCGAGCATCCGACAGGACGGTGTCCCGATCGAGCGAGTCCAGGATCTCCTTGACGACTTTCTTGGGGCCGCCCGCGCCCCACGACTTGCCTTCGGCGAGATACTTGCCGGCTGCCTGTCCGACCAGGTACGTGCTGTAGTAAGCAATTGCGCCCTGGGCGCCGGCCGTCAGGATCGTCGACAGTCCGAGCGTTCCGACCTTGAGCGCACTGGAGACAAGGTGTAACGCCCACACAGTGGTCATGAGTGCGGCCGACTCGGCGACGATGACGCGCACAATGGATCCCGCCTCTTTGCGACTTAGCGGCAGATCGTAGACACGCGACAGGTGCACCACCATGCCGACATCGATAAACGCAGCCGCGAACAGGTCTGCAACCGGAACAGGATTCAGTGCGACGGCGATGCCCTTGCCAACGCAGTAGGTGCGTACCAGTCGGTCTCCCAGCTCCTGGCGAGCCATCAGGATCCGTCGTCCGACCTGGTCGGAAAGGTCCGCTGCGAACAGGCTGGCATTGAGTGCAGCAAGCGTTTTTCCTTCTGCCTCCAGGACATCCCAGAGCTTGACGCGCAGCGCAGCAACGTCAGGGACACGCGCCCTGTCCGTCATGACTTCGTTGCCGTTCGAGTCCACTTCGACCAGCGTCTGCGGGCGTGGTTGCGCCGCGGCCACGATAACGTGATCGGGCTCTATCAGTCCTTCGGTCTTGCGGCGCACGGACGCCAGAAGCGACTCGCATTCCTCTGCGGTGTACAGGTCCGACTTGTTCAATGCCACGAGAACCGGCCGGCCCTGGGCCAGAACAGCCTTCAGAGCATCCAGTTCCGTTTCCGTGATGTCGCTGTCAATGACAAATATTACAAGGTCGGATCGTCCCGCAACTTCCTTGGCGAGTTCCTCGCGATCCTCGCCCCCAGCCTCATCAAGCCCAGGAGTGTCGATGAGAAAAACACCACCGGCTTTGACTTCTTTCCATGCCTGCATCGAGGAGAAACGTGTTTCGCCATGAATCGGACTGACTGAAAACCGCTCCTCACCGATCAACGCATTGAGCAGGGACGACTTGCCGGTGCTGACCCGACCAAAGACAGAGAGATGCAGATGTCCGTTCTCGATCTTGTCGAGCATGCCCTGCACCGCATCATAGTCGTGCACCAGGGATTCGCGGACGCCGGCAGGCAGCCGTGCATCGTGAACGAGTTCACGCAGGCTCTCGCGAGCGAGTCCAAGGTGGTCGGCGCCGGAGCTGCCGCGTTCCTCAGTCTGCTTTTTCGGCCAGGGCCATTTTGGCAATGCGGCGTACGCCCGCTTCCAGATGCTCACTGATTCCTTCCTCGAATTCCCGCGCGGCCACGTCGGGCAGCAGCTCGCCGTGGCGCGATAATGTGAGCACGAGGCTGCGGCCAAGTGCATCGAAAATCAATCCATACGCGACCGCATGGACAAGGCCGCCGGCCACGGTACCAATACCGGGGAACGCCTTAAGCCCGTTGCCCGCGACAGCGAGAGACAAGGGTAGCGCCCGTCCTACGCGACTCTGGCTCAGGGACAGGAACTGCTCGATGTCGAGATCGCGCGGCGCTGCGCCATACAGTTTGCAGAGCTGCTGCGTCATGGCAGTCCCGATGTAGCCCTGTATGAGGATGTCCGTACCCGGACTGATTGCGGCCATTGCGCCAATAATTGCCTTGCGCGTCGAGCTGCGAATAACCTGCTCGGACCGTTGCAGCCGGTATTCGCCCTCCGCCTCCGTAAGCCGCGCCGCAGCCATGCGAAATACAGCGCGTTCGCGCCGCACGTCCAGGGACGCCCCCTCCTGGGTGAGCAGCCGATTGATGGCCACCACGAGCACACCGATATCGGCAGGTCGTGTGCGCCGCGTACTGGTCTCGCCGCCACCGTTGCCGCGTTCTATAACGTCAATTTCGCCACCGGCCGATACAGCGACAACATGGTCACGATCGAGCTGGCCGCCGATATCGTCTACGCGCTCAAGCAAGGTCTGCATGAGTGTGGCCTGCTCCTCGGCGGAATAACGATCTGCTTTATTGAGAACGATGACCAACGGCTTGTCGAACTCGAGCAGCGACTTGATAGAACCAACCTCTGAGCGAGTGAGATCGCTGTCACACACAAAGAGGACCACATTCGCACGCGTGGCCTCTTCGACGGCGAGACTTGTAAGGCCGTCTTCATGACCACCAATACCGGGCACATCCGTGAGGAGAATTTCTGCGCCGCTGTCGTCGCGCCAACGATAGTGGCGTACATCGTCAGTGGAGCCACCGACCACATCAACAACGACATTGGCTTCGGGTACCAGGGCTTTGATCAGGGAACTCTTGCCCGAACTGACTTCCCCAAAGAAGCACAGGTGCACAGTGTCTTTCCGCGCAGCGAGTTCCTTGAGCTCTGCCTGGGCATCGCTGACATCCACGCCGGCGGCCTCAGCTTCACGCAGCCGCGCTTCGATATCCGCCTGTGACATAGGCTCGGAGCTGAACTTCTTCTTCGGCGCTATTTTGCGGCGGATGACGAGGCGCCAGATCAACCAGACTGCCGTGATCGCCAGCAACACCATGAGGCCGACGTACGCGTAGAGCAAAACGGGGGGACCGGCTTTGAGCCGGTCCCAGACATTGAGTGCCGCTTCAGAAATGAACAGCAGTGCGCCCGTCGCGACGATAAAAACGAGCAGTATGACGACCGCAATCGCGACGCGAATGAATCGATCCAGTTTCATACGCGCAGATTACATCAATTGCGCCTCAATCCAGCGGTTGATCTTGCTCTCCAGCATCGACAATGGCATCGCCCCGTCGCGCAAAACCTCGGTATGGAAGGCCTTGACGTCGAACTTGTCGCCGAGACGTGCCTCGGCATCATCGCGGATTGCACGAATCCTGAGCTGCCCTACCTTGTACGCCAGGGCCTGGCCCGGGATGGCCATGAAGCGCTCGGCCTCGGAGACAGCGCGGGCTTCGGCGACGGCTGAGTTCTCATACATATAGTCAAGAACCTGCTGCCTCGACCAACCCTTGGCATGAATGCCCGTGTCGACCACGAGTCGAATCGAGCGCCAGAGTTCGGCATTGAGGCCACCGAAGTACTGGTAGGGATCGGTGTATACGCCAATCTCTTTGCCAAGCGACTCCGCATACAAGCCCCAGCCCTCTGAGAACGCCGTGAACCCGCCGAAGCGACGGAAGTTCGGCAGGTCTTCATTCTCACGCTGAATCATGATCTGGAAGTGGTGCCCGGGGATTGCCTCATGCAGGTACAGCGACTCCATGGCCCAGTTGGGACGAGCGCTCAGGTCGTATGCATTCGCGTAGAAAACACCAGGTCGCGCGCCGTCTGGTGTACCCGCCTGGTAGGAGCCGCCTGACGCAGATTTCTCCCGGAATGGTTCCACGCGGCGCACCTCGAATCCTGTTTTTGGAAAGGTCTCGAAGAGTTTTTCCGACAGGCCGGCGACGTGATCCGACATGTCGCGGTAACCCTGGATCAGCTGCTCGGGTTCGTCGAAGAAAAACTGCGGGTCAGTATTCATGTACTCGAAGAATTCCTTGAGATCGCCTTCGAAACCGACCTCTTCCATGACCGATTGCATCTCGCCGTGGATGCGAGCTACTTCGTTACGTCCGACCTGATGGACTTCCTCTGGCGTCATGTTCGTCGTCGTGCGTATACGCACCATGTACTCGTACCAGGAAACCCCGTTCGGCTGAGCGTAGAGACCCACTGTCTCGCGCGCATTATCGAGATAGTCGTCACCGATAAAATTGCTGATGCGCTGATACGCCGGGACGATCGTGTTCATGATCTTGTCTTCGTACGCCGCCGTAAGTCGCTCGCGATCCTCCGCGCTGAAGTCTTCGGGCATATTCCGCACGGGCGTGTAGAAGTTGCTGTCCTCAACATTATCGATGACATGTGCGTCGATCTGCGGCTGCAACTTCGCCATCAGGATGCGCGGCTGCGTGACGCCCGCCTGCATACCTTCCTTCATGTTGCTTACGAGCTGATCGATGATCTCGGAGAAATCGTCGGCGCGAGAAAGGAAGTCCTCGTAGTCCTTGACGGTCTTGAACGGGTGCGCGCTTGCACCGCTACCAAGCTGTACGAAGAAATTGGTAATCGAATAAAACTGGTTGATTGGCTGCAGGTGGAACGGGAACTGGTTCCCCTCCAGCGACTGTTCGCGGTTGATGCGGAAAATGTCATAGCTAAGCTGATCCTGGTAACCGAGCTGCGAACGATCGATCTCCAGAAGGCGCTGCAGAAATTCCTCGTCCATCGCCTGCGCCGCTGCCATGTACTCGGGGCTGTTACTGTTAGCCATGCGATCGTTGTAACGGTAGTCGCCAATAAACGTTGCGCTCAGCGGGTTCAATTCGAGATCGCGCTCAAAATGCTCGTCAAACAAAGCGTGTAGCGTAGTGCCGGCATCGGCAGTGTCGGTCGCAGCAGGCTCTTCGTTGCTGCACGCGGCAATAAGGCAAACGGCAGCCAGTACGGCTGAAAGTCGCAGATTCATCAGGGTTCCCCGGAAAATGATTGTTGATCTAGAGACCGTCGCGGCCCCGTTTCGTTCAGGTGATCATAAACCCAAGGTCCGGTTGCGCAAAATTTCCGAGGTTTGGCGCCACGATATCGAGCAGAGCGTAGCTACGGTATAGATCACCGCCATTGACGCTGCCGCGTATCAGGAATAGTCCTCGGCGGACGGAGAAAATGCAGCACTGCCGACGCGACAGCCGGTGGCTGTGAGGTGCAGCGTCAGCGAGATGGACTCATCGCAAGCTGCTGGCTGGAATACGAGCAAGACCGTAATGCCCTGCTCCTTATTCGCGTCGCGTTTGCTGACACCCGCATCGCATTCGACGATGAAACGATCGTTGGCGAAGGCGCCCAGGTCGTTCAGGCAATAGAAGTAGGTGAGTACCTGGGCTCGAACGCGGCGCGCGAGGTTTTTATCGCCTGGCTCGAACACGGCCCAGCGCGCGGCAGTCGACACGGTACTGATGATCTGCAGACAGGTACGACGAACCGGCAATCGTGCAAACTTGCGATGCACTTCGCTGCCCCGCCCCATCGTCACCGATCCACTTACTCGGCATCGACGAGCCGGTCCATCGGCAATGACATTGAGGCCGGCACGATTCAGCAAGTGCGCATCCTCGTCATTGATATCTACCGCAGGCAGTAAATGTCGATGCAAGCCCATGCCTTGCTGGTCGAGGTCGTGCCAGGGGCCATAGGTTCGATCCTGTTTGCATAGCAGGCCCGCGATCGCCCCACCCGCCGGGCGCGCAATGTCATCACTGCGGCGCTTCAACATGCGCGGAAAGTAGCCAAGCATGTTTGGACTCGCGTAGCCGAGGTCGCGGACGCCTCGCACGGCCTCCTCGGCGCTCGTCCACTCGTTGCGCGGATCAACAACCAACATTGCACGCCGTTCACGGCAATAAAGTTCGGCTGCCAGGATTGCCGCCGGACCCGTATCAATACCCTTGCCTGGCGGTGGCAGATACAGGATGTCGAAGTTCTCGACCTGCTCCAGGGCAAACAGGCCGCTGCGATGTTTGCGCGAACCTACCAGATCGTAGTCGGAGAGTTCGGTGCCGTCGGTACCGGCCTGCACATGACTGACGTACGTCGAACCGATCCGCCCACCCGCGTCTATCGTGGGTTCGGGCCGATGCGATGGATAGGGATGTTCAACGCGTGCCAGGCTGGAAGTAAGCAGTGCATCGCCTGCAAATCGCTCGTGTTCTTCAAGGTACGACACTCTGCGAAACAGCTCCTGGTCGTCTACATGGCCCGTGCCCGGATTGACGCGTTGTAGCGTCAGGTTGAACAGGTCTTCATCATCGTCAATCCCGTCGTAGTCGACGGCGGCACGAATAAACTCGGTAGACCCGGGCTCAACCGCGCGCAGCACCAGGGCAGAACCGCTTGCCGGCAGACAGATCATTGAACCGCGCGCGTTGTTCGCAACGCGCACAACGTAAAGCTGCAGACCACCGTGGTCGAAGAATTGTCGGACCGCAGGGCCCAGGCTGGAGCGCGACCAGATGTCACCGAAGCGGCGACGATAATCGCCAAAGCTCTTTACGAGTACCGGGGTATTTACGGGACCACGAAGCGCACGGCCAACGAAAGCGGCCGTGGTCTCTGGCGACACGTCGATGGGTTGATCCATCGCTGCGATTTCTGTGACCGTGATACCGTGGTCAACTGCATCTGACAAACCTGTCTCCGTACTTGGTCAGATAAGCGTGGTTCAATACTAATTCATTCGCGCTCCTCAATGCACTCCGATAATCTCGGGCAATGAGCGACTGTCTGTCAGCCACCTATCCTGCATTGGGCCAGCACCTGAAAAAGCTGCAGCTGGCCGAGTTGCCTACGCCCGTCGAGCGCACGGAATTCGGCACGCCACATGGATCACGGTGCATTGCCGTTAAGAGAGATGACATAAGCGGTCCGCACTATGGCGGGAACAAGATTCGCAAGCTGGAGTACATCTTCAGTCGCGCGCTGGACCGTGGTGCAAAGCGGGTTGCAACATTTGGCGCCGCCGGATCCAACCACGCCCTGGCGACCGCAGTGCTCGCAAAACAGGTTGGCCTGAAATGCACGTGTTTTCTCGGGCATCAGAAGTGCACGCCGAAAGTCCCTCTTGCGCTCAACATGCATCGACTCCTCGGTACCGAGATCGTGCGCTACGGCGGCTCTGTCGATCAGCTCGCGCTATTTCGCAGGTATTTGCAGAATCGCCAAACCTGGGTGGTGCCGCTTGGAGGCTCAAGCTGGCTCGGCGCGGTCGGCTTCGTGAGCGCAGGACTGGAGCTTGCACGACAACTACGAGATGGCGAATGGCCCTGTCCTGATCGCATATACATCGCTACTGGCACCATGGGCAGTACGGCGGGACTTGCGCTGGGTCTGGCCGCTGCCGGTCTGTCGACAGAAGTGCATGCTGTGTGCGTCGTCGACGAGCGGTTTGGCAATCCTGTTATGCTGGATCGCCTGATACAAAAAACAGCCCTGATGCTCAACCGCCTCGACCCTTCCTTTGACAAATGGATGGCGAAAAGGGCGAAGCTCGTGTGGCGCGGCGAATTCCTGGCGGGCGGCTACGCAGTCTTTGATGAGCGTATAAGTGATGCGGTCGAAGTTGCGCGCGATGATCTTGGGCTGGCCCTGGAAACGACGTACACAGGCAAGGCGATGGCCGCAATGTTGCACGATTTGCAGCTACCCACATATGACGGCGAGCAATACCTGTTCTGGAACACCCATAACTCACGAGAACTGCCGGTGACGGCCGACAAGCCGGACTCGCTCGAAAATATCCCGGAAGAGTTCCTGCGTTATTACGAATGATTGGAGACAACACAATGACCGACTACAAACTGACTTACTTCGATATGGATGGCGGGCGCGCAGAGCCTGTCCGTATCGCCTTTCACGCAGCGGGCATCGAATTCGACGATATTCGAATTTCGTTCCCTGAATTCATGGAGCAGCGTCAAGGCATGCGATTCAACTGCGTGCCAGTGCTGGAAATCGATGGTGTGGTTGTGACTCAAAGCAATGCCATGTGTCGTTTTGCCGGTAAGAAAGCGGGCCTGTATCCCGAGGACGATATGCAGGCTCTTTATTGCGACGAAGCAATGGGTGCGGTTGAGGATCTTCTGCACAGCATGGTGCAGACGTTTGGCCTCGAGGGCGACGAACTCAAAGCCGCGCGAGAGAAGCTTGTCGATGGCTGGTTGACCGTGTTCCTGAAAGGACTGAATGAGCTGCTGGAACGCGGCGGCGATTACTTTGCTGATAAGCGCCTGACCGTCGCCGATCTGAAGGTATCTGGCATCACGCGCTGGCTGATGTCCAACCAGCTCGACCACGTTCCCACCGATATTGTCGAACGCGTGGCACCCAGACTCGTTGCTCACGAACAGCGCGTGGCAAATGACCCGATAGTGGTGGCGTACTACGAGTCGAGGAAAGCATGAGTTTTGAGGTGGCTATTGCTCTGGCTTGTTGACACCGTTCATCACGAGGGAGATTACGGCCGTAACCAGCCGCCCGAGTGCTAAGATATTGAGCCACTGCTACTGACTCAAAGCAGCCAAATGAGTTGCACCAAACTCGACATATTGAGGCCGCACCTATGACTCTATCTGACGTCGCTAACCTGGTCGAAATCATCGGCATAGTAGCGATTATTTTCGGCATTGCTTTCGGCGCGCTGCAGTTCAGGCAACATCAAAAACAAAGTCGGGATATGGCAATTCTCGAGTTGGCTCGATCTTTTGAGGACCCGGAGTTCACAGAAGCGTATCTGCTGATAACCGGTCTTCCGGTTGGTGTACGTGATAAAGAGCTGCAGTCCAGGGGTCCGGAATACGTCGCCGCGGCCATGCGAGTTGGCTGGAAGTTCGAGACCGTTGGCATGCTGATTCACAATCATGTAGTACCCATGGATGCGATGGCGGATCTTGTTGGTGGTTTCTCCCTCAAGCTGTGGTCGATACTCAGCGAGTGGGCTGAAGAAATGCGGGCCAGGAATAGTCAGCCGGAATTCTTTGAATGGTATCAATGGCTTGTGGAAAGGCTGGTAGAGCGAGGCGTATCAACTCAAGAACCAGCCTACCAAGCTCACCGATCGTGGCAAGAGTCGCGGTAAGTCGAGCGACCGAATCTGGCCGTAAGTGGACGGTCGAGTGCTACGATGTCGAACGATTGCCACTGACTACTTTGCGGACATCTCTCACTTAACGGGGAATCAGAATGGCATTGAATATCATAGGGGCTGGTGTTGGACGGACAGGCACATACTCGCTGAAGCTTGCGATTAATCAGCTCGGGCTAGGCCCGTGCCACCATATGGATGAAGTACTCCATAACATGCCAGTGCACGTTCCGCTTTGGTCGGCCGCGGTAGCTGGCGAGCCGGACTGGTCACAGATTTATGATGGCTACCGAAGCGCTGTTGACTGGCCCACTGCGTGTTTCTTTCGCGAATTGGTAAACGAGTATCCGTCAGCCAAGTTCGTGTTAACTCAGCGTGATCCGGAAAAATGGGCAGATAGCTTCGGTGCAACGATCTATAAGTTGCTTGCTGGTAGAGACCAGGCACCTCAAGAAATGCGAGCTTGGCTTGCCATGGTGAATGACGTCATCACTAAAACCGGGTTTCCTGCTGGCCTGGATCGCGACGGGCTGATGCAGGCCTTTGTAGCGCACAACGATGCAGTCAAAGAAACCATCCCGGCCAGTCAATTATTAGTGTTTGAAGTAAAGGATGGGTGGGAACCGCTCTGCGCTTTTCTGGGGGTGCCAGCACCAGCCGAAGCCTTCCCGCGAACCAATCATCGAGAAGAATTTTGGGATCGCGTGAACGGCGAGATCTGACGCAAAAATAGCCAGAATCGGACATTTTCAAGCATTGAAGCCCAACTAGTTCTATAGTGGGGAGATGACTGATGAAACCCCAGAAGTACGACAATCCTACGAAATGGTATCCGTTCGGCGAGCAGAGCCTCCGCCCGGCGCAGAAGGCTCCAATTGGTATCGCTATGTGATCGCGTTTGGCGGCAGCAACAACATTCAGGGCTGCCGGCAAGGAAACCTCAACGTTGTGACCGGGGCGGTCGAGGAGATTGTCGCCCAATTGAACCTGCGGCACAGAGGCAAGCACGGTCGCGTCCATCTCGTGCCGACGCCGAAGAAAACAGCCGCAACCAGCGATCAGTCAAAATCATCGTAGGAGCAACGCCCTCGTTGCGGTTCTTCTACGATCGACGAATTGCCTGACTAGTCGCCGCCTCCGGCGAACTCTGCTGCTTCAGCCTCAGCCTCTTCCATCATCTCGCGTACTTCTGTCAGGGTCGGCGCGTTAGGGTCTACTTCCACAGTGTTGTGCACCACGCGCGCCCGCACCATGTATTCGGCCGGATCGTAATGGATGACACCGACAGGAACGCCCAGAGGCGTGCCTGCGACTTCGTTGATGTAGTTGCGCAGGTGTTCATTTAGCGGCTGCCCTTCAGCATCGACCTGAGCGTCGACCAACTGTGCCAGTCGTTCTTCCGCCGGCATCGTGTCGTCTTCGAGCGGCATGTGCGCTTCAAAATACAGTGCCCCGTCACGCCGCCCGAACTGGTATGGCTCATTAATGATCGTCACCCGTTCGCCGACGTCGACCAGCGTGTAGAGGACTTCGATGTTCTCCGGATACAAGCGCACGCAGCCGTGACTGACCCGCATACCGACACCGTACGGCGTATTCGTACCGTGAATCAGGTATCCGGGCATGTCGAGCTTGAGGACACGGTGCCCGAGTGGATTGTCGGGGCCGGGAGGAACGACAGACGGCAGCGGATCACCCATTTCTGCATGCTCGCGCCGCACCGAGGCTGGTACCCACCAGTGCGGGTCCTTTGCTTTCGATACAATTTTGGTTTCGCCCAGCGGCGTTTCCCAGCCGACGCGCCCGATACCAATCGGGTAGGTCTGGACTGCTTGCAGCTCGCCTTTTGCAACAGCCGGGAAGTAGAACAGGCGTTTGGTTGCGATATTCAGGATTACGCCGCGCTGCTCGACATTCGGCAGTACATACTGCGTCGGCAACAGGATTGGCGTTCCCTCACCCGGTAACCAGGGATCCACGCCGGGGTTGGCTGCGATTATCTCGTCGTAGCCAAGCCCGTAGGTGCGCGCGAGATCAGACAGCGTATCTTCGTCGCGCGCGAAGACCACCTGCGGTTCGCCGACCACTGTCTGGCCGGCCGACTCGATTACGAACGTGTTGGGATCCAGCGGGTCCTGCACCGGGCGCTGGTCGAAAGGAATCGCCTCCGCGTCGCCGCCCTTGTTGACCGACGACCAGAGGTCATCAAGCGTCGCGCATCCACCGAGCGCCAGGAGCGGCAGCAGGCATAATGCGCGCCGGGCTATCAAGTACCCTCTTTCTCCGTCTCTTTGACGAAGCGCGGGCTTGCGCCACCGCAGTCAGGCTGGCGGCCTTCTGCCTGGGCCTGGTTGTAAAGAGGCAGCGTCTTCTGCCACTCGTTGACGAGGTTCTCGATGCGGGTCTCACTCGCAGGGTGAGTAGACAGGAATTCTGCGGGGCGATTTTCGGCGCCCGCATCCATGCGCTGCCAAAGTGGTACCGACTCACGCGGATCAAATCCGGCGCGAGCCATATATTCGAGACCGATGACGTCCGCCTCGGTTTCCTGGCCGCGCTTGTACGGCAGGCTGATGCCGAATGCTGCCCCGGCCGCGAGTGCCTGCTGGGCCGTATATGTCGCACCGGAGTACCCGCCGCCGAGGATGACTGATGCCACATTGATACCGATTCGCGTCAGGTCCGAATTCATGGCGCGGTCAGCAGAATGATTGGCCGTCACATGCGCGATCTCATGCCCGATAACGGTTGCCAGCTGGTGTTCGTTTTCCGTGACCTTGAGGATGCCGCTCAGGACGCCGATCTTGCCGCCCGGCATGGCAAAGGCGTTGACCGATTCGCTTTCAAATATTGCCAACTCCCACTCGATGTCGTTATAGGGGGGCTCCAGCACCTCTACAACAGACTGCGCGACGCAGGCCACAAAATCGATGGTCTCCCTGTCGGTCACCAGCGGCATGCTGGCCCGCATCTGGTTGAACGCCCGATTAGCCTCTGCCTCCATCTCAGCTCTTGATTGCTGCGTCGGGGCGGACGCGCAGGATGACAACAGAATAGCCACAAAAGCAAACGGGACCAGCGATGTGATTCGATACGTGCTCATGGAAACTCCCGGGAACCTGGCAGGATTATACCGTTTCGGCAGGTCGCGGACCTGCTCAAAGTTCGACCACCCAGGCGTCTACCAGTTCCACCATTAACGCGGCAGGCGTGACTCCACTTTACGGCGCCAGCCGGTTGCATCGGCCTTTTCGATCGCACTATCGACGTTACCCATCAGGCGCTTCTGCAGCGGCTGCTTGATCTTGTATTCAATGCGGTACAGGTCCCGATCCTTCGCCTTATGGCTCAGCAGCTCGTCGCTGGTGCTGATTTCGTCGGCAAGGCCCAGCTCCAGTGCGCGCGTGCCGAACCAGTGCTCACCCGTTGCGACCTTTTCAAGATCGAGCTCTGTGCGATACCTGGCAATCGCGTCCTTGAACAACACGTGTACGTCCTCAAGTTCTTCCTTGAGCTTTGCCCGGTCTTCGTCTGTGTTCTTACCAAACATCGTGACCGTACGTTTGTGTTTTCCCGCCGTGATTTGCTCGAAGTCCACACCGTGGCTGTCAAGCAGTCGATTAAAGTTGGGTAGCTGTGCGATTACACCGATTGAACCGATGATCGCGAACGGCGCCGCGTAAATTTTCGATGCGACGCAGGCCATCAGGTAACCACCGCTGGCCGCCACCTTGTCGACACACACCACGAGCGGAATATCGCGATCGCGAATTCTCGACAGCTGCGATGCAGCAAGGCCGTGCTCATGCACCATGCCACCGTGATTTTCGAGGCGAACGATCACTTCATCGTCTCCGCCCGCAACATCCAGAATTGCACTGACTTCTTCGCGCAACGATGCAACGGCACTCGCTTTGAGGTCACCTTTGAAATCGATGACGAAACTGCGCGGCCGGTCGGACGACTCCTTTTTTGCAGCCTTGTCCGCCTTCTTGCGTTCCTTCGCCGCCTTTTTCTGTTCGTCTTTGCTCGACACCGCGTCACGCAGTGTGTTGGCCAGTGTCTTGTACTTCTTGTTCAGGTTCTCAACTTCGAGTCCCTCATGAGACGCTTTTCGTCCGGCAGACGCCGCGACGACGATAACCACAACGATCGCAACGACGATCGTGATGGCTTTCAGCAAAAAAAGTCCGTACTCGGCAAAAAAAGCAGCCATGTTTTCCTCTTAGATATGCGGCTATCGCTAAACTGCGATACCGACGTTGTTTTTCTGTAGCACCTGTTCGGCGCGGTAGCTTGAGCGAACCATCGGGCCTGCAACGACTTCGACAAACCCCCGCTCGAGTCCTTCCTGGCGGTACGCATCAAACTGCTCCGGCGACACATAGCGTTCAACCGGCAGATGATTCGGTGTTGGGCGCAGGTACTGACCCAGCGTCAGGATGTCGACATTTGCGTCGCGCAGATCATCCATCGTCCTGAGAATTTCCGCATCACGCTCGCCGAGACCCAGCATGAGGCTCGTCTTGGTCAGGACGTCGGGCCGGTGTGCCTTGCCATGTTTAAGAACGGCGATGGTCTGTTCGTAGCTCGCGCGCGGGTCGCGCACCGGGTGCGTCAGTCGCTGCACGGTCTCAACGTTTTGCGCAAACACTTCGAGGCCTGAGTCGACCACGAGTTCTACGTGCTCCATAACCCCATTGAAGTCCGGTGTAAGCGCCTCGACGGCGGTCTTCGGGTTCAGCTTCTTGATCTCCCGGACGCACTCGGCGTAGTGCGAAGCCCCGCCATCGGCAAGATCGTCGCGATCGACCGATGTGATAACCACATACTCGAGCCCCATGAGTTTGACCGCTTTGCCGGTATTTGCCGGCTCATCGGCGTCCAGCCAACCTTTCGGGTTACCGGTATCAACAGCGCAAAAGCGACACGCCCGTGTGCACACGGAACCCAACACCATGATCGTCGCTGTGCCGGCATTCCAGCACTCGCCGATATTCGGGCACATCGATTCTTCGCAGACAGTACTCAACCTGTGTTCGTGCACGATCTGGCGGGTTCCCGAGTAACCCTTGCCCGACGGCATCTGCGCGCGCAGCCACTTGGGTTTGTCGCCACGCACGAGCGGCGTGGACTCGCGTCCCTCTTTCTGACCATTCTTGATGGCCGAGAAACCGGCATCAGTCTTGTACTTGCTGCCACTCTGGACGACGGGGATGCTACTTAGTTTTTCGTATGCCTTGCTCATGCGCGTTTTGCTTGCTGCTGAATTTTCGGGGGCAGCATTGTCGCATAAAAAGATCCCGGCCGGAGCCGGGAGAGTCAGGGGGAACTGTTACAACGCGCCAGAAGTGTTCAGTGCAATCTGGACCAGCTAACTAGCTTGACCGCGCTTTGCCGCAGGTCGAAGTTGCGGGCCAGGATGGCTTCAATGTCATGCGTGTCGGAGTCCTGTGCCATAGGGCTGTTCAGCTCGACGACCCCGCAAAACTCGTTCCCGCCGCGATACTCCGCGTCGGTAAGAATGAATTGCGTGTAGTACTTGGCAGACATGGGTTTAGATTACGCGTGCGAACCTGAATCGACTGTGAGCCAGAGCACAAAAAGCCGGAGACAGGGACAATTGGCGCAAAAATCAGACTTGTGTCACTAATTTGCTGCGAAATTACGCGCTGGAAGCGTAAAATCAGGGACTTAACTGACACGGCGCACAGATTTCGCCTTGCCGCATATGTAATATCGGGCTTCATCTGCCTTCGCTTGGGCGGATTTCAGACCGGCAACACCGTGAGGGATCCAAAACATGGTTGCGAAAACCCATTTCGTGAAACTCGTCGTCGCAGGACTGGTGCTGCTTGCAGCTGGCCAGGGCTACGCACAGGACGAGCTACGCAATACTTTCTTCAAAGAAGCTGACGCCGCCAAGGCAGCCGCTGACTCGGCTGACGCCAAACTCCTTGCACCGCGCGCCTACGAGCGCGGCATGAAGGAATATTCGGACGCTGAACTCGCATTGCAGCGCGGCCGCAATATTGAGACCGTGCGCTCGAATGCTGCGGACGCAACCCGGTACCTGAGCGACGCCGCCGACAAGGCTCGGCTCGCAAGGACGGCACTGGCGCAGGTCATGAAGAGCCGCCAGGACGCGGCTAACGCCCGCGCACCTGACCTGTCCCAGGACTTGTGGACGCAGGCACAGCGCAAGTTTGCAGAGGCCATCCGGCTAATGGAGCGCGGCGACCTGAAGAATGCCAAACGCCGTGATATTGAGGCTACTACCCTGTACCGCGAAGCGGAACTGGTCGCCATCAAGGCGCAATACCTGTCGGAGACGCGCCGCCTGCTGGCGGATGCCGAGCGCGCCCGCGTTGGACGTTATGCGCCCATTACGCTGGGCAACGCAAAGCAGTTGCTGGCTGACGCCGAACGCGAACTCAGCGAGAACCGTTACGACACTGACCTGCCTCGCAGCCTCGCACGCCGAGCCAACTACGAGGCGAAACACGCCATCTATCTTTCCGAGGTCGTTCGCAGGGTGCGGGACAAAAACCTCACGGCCGAGCAGCTCATTCTGCAGTGGGAAGCCCCACTACGACGGATTTCGGGAGTTGCCGACGTGGTGCCAGACATGAAAACCGGCCCGGATAGCCTGACCGACGAACTGGTCGCCTATTTCGAGAACCGGGCAAAAGAACTGCAGGCCCTGGAGCAGGAAAAGGCTGAGAGTGAAGTCCGCATAGCCGACATGGAAGAAGAACTGCGAGCGCTCGACGAGCGCCTGGGCGGTGCTACCGCCGAACGCGCGGCACTCGTTCAGCGTCTTGAGGCGCAGGCTCGCGTCAAACAGCAGTTCGAACAGGTCGAAAAGTTGTTTGGGTCAGAAGAAGCCCGCGTATTCCGCCAGGGCAACACGGTCATCCTGCGACTGGTAGGGCTGAGCTTTGACAGCGGCGCATCGCAGATCAAACCCGAGAACTTCGACCTGCTCGGCAAGGTCGAGAAAGCGATCGATATTTTCCCGCGCAGCGAATTGATTATTGAAGGCCATACGGATTCGCACGGTGGTGACGACCTGAATCAGAAGCTGTCACAGGAACGTGCCGAATCGGTGCAGCAATACATGATCAATGCGATGCGTATTCCGACGTACCGCCTGATCGCTACGGGTTATGGCGAAACCCGTCCGGTCGCAAGCAATGAGACGGCTGCTGGCCGTGCTCGCAACCGTCGCATCGACATCGTGATCAAGCCGAACCAGGAAGCTAACTAGAAAGCTGCGATTTGCTCTCCAGGCCGCGCCACCATGACACGATGGTGTGCGCGGTCTTTTCGTTTACGAGGTAGCCGTACTCGGCGTGCACATTGAGTTCACCGTTCAGGCGGTAGTAATTGAGGATCGCCTCATCCTCGAAGGTCTCGAGGAGTCCAAGCTCCAGCATCTCGGCAAAGTCATTGGCGAGCGCTCGATCGAGAGCGGTCAGATCGCCAACAGCCGCCAGGTTTTTCCATTGCCGGATGTTGTCCGGGTAGCGGCCATAGCCTGACTTGTTGGCACCCTTCAGTCGTCTCTGCATATAGCGCTGACCGAGCGGGCTGCCCATTGTCAGCAGCAGATCAACCTGCGCACGATCGCGTGCGTCGTGGCTGAGCTCCCAAAGGCTGTCATAGGCAATAACGCACCCCATGCTGTGGGCCAGCAACAGCACCGGCCGATGCGCAAGCGCAGCGGCCTGCAGCGGAACCTTCAGCATGCGGCGTGCATGGGCGGCAATGCCGTCTTCATCACCGAGGTAACGCAGTAAATCACGCAGGTGTACTTCCACACGCTCGCTGGCGATGTGCGGGATCAGGAACGGCAGCATGTCGCCGAGCGTATAGATCCAGCGCGCCAGCCTGCGTCTCCAGGACGTCGCTTCGGCAACATCCGCCGGACTTGCCCCGCGCTGTTCAATCACCGCTGCAATGGCTTCTGTATCGATCGAGATATCGCGATGTTCACGATAGAAATCGTAGGTCCAGGAGACAAGCTCGAAGGCACTCTCATTTGTCTCAACCGCTTGCGCGACCTCGGCGTCGACACGCCGCAGGCCCGCCAGCAGACAGCGCAGCAATGCCTCACGGTGTTTCTCGGGCTCCGGCTTCGGCAGCAGGCCCGGAATATAGATAATCAGTGGGATTGTCCGGTCAGTCATGGCCCAGCAGCGCCTCCAACTCACCAACGTGCGCCACTTCGGCGTCGGGCGTCGCGTAATCGTCCGGCCACTCGTCGCCGTCGCGATTCACCCAGACGGTCCGCAGACCAGCCTCGCGAGCTCCATGCACGTCATATAACGGGTGATCGCCAACGTGCAGCGTTTCAGCGGCGCTTGCCCCGCCCACGGCGACCGCCACATCAAAGATCGGCCGTTCCGGTTTCGCGGCGCCGGCCATTGCCGCACTAACGTGACCATCGAACAGATCGTCGATCCCGATTCTCGCAAGGTCCGCATTGCCGTTCGTCACGGCAACCAGGACATATCGTTTGGCAAGAGCCTCCAGCGCGGGCCGCGCTTCAGGAAACATCTCGACATCGTTGCGGATTTCATCAAAAACGGCGAAAGCCTCATCGACAAGGAAGTCCGCATAGCCAGCCGCGGTAGCGATCTCGATGAGCACGGTATGGCGCAGGAACGTCAGGTCGTGAGCCTTATGCGCATGCGTCTCAGCCACTCGCTTGCGAACTTCCCAGATATCCGCGGGCTCGAACATTGCCGTTATGCGCGGATAGTTTTCCCCAAGCCATTGGTACAGGCGTGTCTCGGCCCGCCGGATAACCGGATGAATTGCCCAGAGTGTGTCATCCAGATCGAGCGTTATGGTACGGATGCCGTTCACGAGGTCCAGTTGCCTGTCAGGTTGCAATGAACGAACATTGTGAGGTCAAGCCCAACGGGGAGCAAGGCAATGAAATATCTTCATACGATGGTGCGGGTCACAGATGTCGACGCATCCCTCGACTTCTACTGTAATCAACTCGGTCTTGTTGAACTCAGACGTCACGACAGCGAGCAGGGTCGCTTCACGCTTATCTTCCTTGCGGCGTCCGGTGACGAGAATGCGCAGGTTGAACTGACGCACAACTGGGACCCCGAGGAGTATGACGAGGGCCGCAACTTCGGCCATCTCGCCTACCGGGTCGACGATATCTATGCCTTATGCCAGAAACTCATGGATGCGGGCGTCACGATAAACCGCCCGCCACGCGATGGCCACATGGCGTTCGTGCGCTCGCCCGACAATATTTCGATCGAATTACTGCAGAAAGGTGATGCCCTGCCGGCACAGGAGCCCTGGGCCTCGATGCCCAACGTCGGTCACTGGTAGTCAGGCAGCCGGGGGCATGAGCGGCGGCAGTGGGTCGTCCGCAGCTGCTTCGTCCCGACTCGTAACGGTCGTAATGTTGCGTAGTGCACTGGTAAGCGCATTGCCATCCCAGTTACCGCCATCCTTGCTGTAGCTCGCCGCAGACAGTTGACGCAACTCATCGCTAAGCGGTGGCTCCACGCGATTGGCAAACTCACCAAGGCTGCGCGGCGCTGCAGCGGGCCACTGCAGGCGTCCCCACTCCAAAATCGCTTTGCGCACAGCGGCACCGTCACCGGCGGCCGCTGCCTTGCGGGCAGTCTTCAACAACTGGCCCTGTTGCTTGTGTGCGGGAGGCGGCTCGGGCTCGCGAGGCTCACGACTTCTCCGCGGCGCTGAGCGTGACGACCACCACCAGGCCGCCAGTGTCAGCAGCCAGAGTATCGCCAGGACTTCAGTCGCCCGTTGCCAGGTGCTGATGACGGCCAGCGCCTCCTCGGAATCCTGAACAGCCGTCTCGGCTCCATCCACTGCGGCAGATACCACAGCAGGCTCCGGTTGGGAGATCGGGGCTACCGGTGCGCCCTCGATAATCAGTGTACGTGCCGGCAGGCGCGCCACCCTCCATTCGGCCGCTTCGATATCCCACCAGGGCACCTCAAGCGCTGGCAGCTCTACCTCACCACCAGCCAGCCCAATGATGGCGTACTGATCCCTGCGAACACCGCGCAGCCCCCCGGCTTCCTGTGTGCGCGTCAGTTCAGGTTGATCCGCATACACATTGAGCCCGTCAACTTCGGGAGGCTCAAGGGCCGGCAATTGTGTCTCGATTTGTCCGAGTGCGCTCAGTGTTACATGGCGCGTGACCGGCTCGCCCGCTTCCATCTCCTCGGGTGGACGCGACCAGTCCTCACTGAGTTGCACATCGCGCGCCGGCAACCAGGCAGCATCGGGGAAGTCGGCGGGCGGCGCCGGAATCGGCAAAACATTCACCGTATGGCTCTGCGACTCGAAAACCTTGCGGCCCGTTATGCGCCCGTCGCGCAATACGCGCGCTTCGAAGCGCGCTGGTGAAATCTCAATCTCGCCACTTTCCTGCGGATACAACGCGATCACACGTTCAATCACGTTGTAGGCCCGGCCGTTGAGCACGGCTTCGTACTGCCGCTCATCACCGGCCAGCTCGGCCAGTGTTTCAACACCGGTTATCGACGGTTCACGCAGGGCTGGTTGGCGCGTCGCGACGGCCCGGTAGATACGTATCCGATAGAGGATCTGCGACTGCACATAGGTCTCTTCAAGATCGACTTCGCTCGTCACAAACACGTCGGCTTCGCCCGGAGGCGCATTGGTTTGTTCGTTAACGACGATGCGTACCGGGTTGCTCTGCTCCTTCCCTAGCTCGATCGCCGGAATGAACTGCTCGCCGGTCGCCTTCGGCATCAACATAACCGTCCAGGTGAGGCTGCGACGAATATCGCCATTGATTATCGACGTGTTGCTCAGCTTGCTAACCTGGCCGACGAAATAGTTCTCTTCCAGTACAGTAAGGTCGGGCTCAAGATCAGTGTTCGCGTCGACGACGATTTCCAGCGTGAACGACTCGTTAACATCAACGGTCGGACGATCGACGCGCGCAGTAACCGTCGCCACGGCAGACGCCGCGTACAACAGGCATGCAAACAGCACGACCGATTGCCGGAATAGTCTGTAAATTTTTACCACGGTTGCACCTCGTCGTCGGGCCACACGTCTCTTCCTTCCTGGTCTTTTCCGTAGCGCTGGTACTGATAACGGAACTTACGGCGCAGCAAGCCACCGGGGTCGTCAGGGATACGACGGAGCCACTGCTCCATCGCCTGCTGCTGTTCCTGTTGCTGTCGGAGTTCGGCGAGCTCGGCTTCCGTAAGCTGCTGGGGCTGTTCGCCCTGCTCGGCCTCTTCGGCTGCGCGCTGCAGTTCCTCCTGCAATGCCTGCAGGTCTTCCTCGCTCATTTCTTCTTCGCCGCGCTGCGATGAGTCGCTCTCCTGGGATTGCTGCTCCGACTCGGACGATCCTTCCTGCCCCTGCTGGTCCTGCTCGCTGTCGCCGTCAGACTCCTGGCCTTCGCCACCGGGGTTCTCTGTCGATTGCTGATCGTCGCCCTGCGCTTGTTGTTCCTGTTCCTGTTGGTCCTTCAGGCTCTTGACGAGGTCCAGGTTGTACTGCGCGTCCTCGTTTGCGGGGTCCATTTCAAGCACCTGTTCGTAGGCATCGATAGCTGCATCGAACTCACGTTGCTGGGCCATCGCATTACCCAGGTTGTAGAGGTTGCGCGTATCACCGCTTTCCGCGAATTCGGCGGCGCTGCCCGCATAGTCGCCGGCCTCGTAGCGTGCAACGCCGCGCCATTCAGTGTCCTCGAACAGGACCGCCGCGTCTGCCGCACTGCCTTCCGCCAGCGCCCGCTGCGCCTGTTGATCGCTGTTGAGCCACAGGTCGTCCCAGAGCGAAGCCTCGGCCGGTTGCGGTAGCGGGACGATGAAGATCACCAGCACCAGAACCCATCCCTTGCGGAACGCGAGGGCCGCGAGCGGCAGCAACAGCAATACCAGCCATGGTCCTTCTTCCCGCCACTGGTCGGTTGAGAGCGAGTTCTCATCAGCGGCCGCAGCAGCCGCGGCCGATACTTCACCTGACAACAGGAGATCGAGGTCACTGTTGTCGGTTGCCAGCACGGCGAACCGCCCACCACCTGCAGCGGCGAGGTCACGCAAACCGCGCTCTTCGAGCCGCGCCACGGCCAGCTCGCCGCGATTGTTCGTGACAAAGCCTCCGGCCAGGCGTGGAATAGGCGCACCCTCACGCGTACCAACACCGAGGATCGACAAGGCGAACCCGGCCTCCCTGAGATCGCGCGCTGCCTTTTCGGCAGCGGGCGACGATCCGCCGTCCGTCACCAGCAGCACCTCACCGATACTGACACCGGCCTGCTCAAGCAGGGATTGTCCCTTGCGAATGCCAACCTCAGGATAGCTGCCGCGGCTTGGCATGATGTCGGTGCTGAGACTGTTGACGAGTGCCGCAATCGTGTCGGTGTCGTCGGTCAGCGGCGTCACCGTAAACGCATTGGCCGTGTACACGAGCAACGCGGTCTGTCCACTTTGCCGTCGTTCGAGCAAGCCGAAAATTTTCAGCTTGGCGCGCTCCAGGCGGCTTGGCGCGATGTCCTGGGCGTCCATGGAACGCGACAGGTCGAGCGCAACGACGAGCGCCTGCTCAGCTCGGAAGACGGGCTGGTCGACACGTTCCCATGCCGGACCGGCCAGCGCGGCCGACACGATGATGCCGCCAAGGCCGAGCAACCACCAACGATAGTCGGTGCCACGCCCCGGCGTTCGTGACAGCACGTACGGCATTAGTGCCGGATCGATGATGTTGCGCCAGTTGCCGGCACCGAGCTGGCGCCTCGCAAGCAATACCGCGACCGCGACGACGAGCGGAATCGCGAGCAGCCAGGCAGGTCGCAACCAGTGGAAGTCAGCCAGCATGTGCCCGCACCTCCGCCCTGTGCCTTAGCACGACGCGTTGCACCAGGCCCGCAAGGCCCAGAAGACCGACCAGCCCGAACGCCATGCCGAGCGGCCAGTAGTAATAAGACTTCACCGGTCGAAAGCCCGACTCCGGCTCCTCGACAGGCTCGAGTTCGTCAACGAGCGAATAGATGTCCTGCAGGCTGGCTGTATCGGTCGCACGGAAATAACGCCCGCCGGTCAGCTGCGCGATCTGCGTCAGCGTCTCTTCGTCGAGATCGGCAGACGGATTGATATTGCGGCGCCCGCCGATGAGCGATGACACGTTCAGAGAATCGGCCCCGATGCCGATGGTATAGACGCGCAGCCCTACCTGCTGGGCCAGCTCGGCAGCCTTGAGCGGCTGCACTTCACCTGCCGTGTTCGCACCGTCAGTCAGCAACACAAGCACCTGTTCGCCCGCATCTTCTTTCTGCTCATGCACACGACGTACCGCCAGCGTGATGGCATCACCGATGGCCGTCTTCTCGCCGGCAAGCCCGATCTCGGCTTCCAGCAGCAATATCTTCACCGTGTCACGATCCAGAGTCAGCGGCACCTGCAGATAGGCGCGTTCACCGAACAGGATCAGGCCGATTCGATCACCTTCACGGCGCGTTATGAAATCGCTCGCTACAGCCTTGGTCGCCATCAGCCGATCAACACGGCGTCCTGCCAGCTCAAAATCTTTCTGGTCCATACTGCCCGACAGGTCGACAGCCAGCATCAGGTTGCGACCGGCGACGGGCACATCGAGTTCATCACCAATGCGTTCCGGGCGCGCGGCAGCCAGCACCAGCAGGCACCATGCGAGGACGGCAACCAGGACACGCCAGTTCAAGAACTGCTCGGCATCCGAGCGGTCTTTGAGCGTTTCAAAGCCGCGCAGGTTTGGCACCCGCAGACCCGCCTCCGAGAGGCCACGAGCTTCAGGCAGCAGCTTGCGCACGAGGAACGGCAGCGGCAGCGCGATCAGAGCCCAGGGCCAGGCGAGCGACCACATCAGGAATTACCTCCGAGCGGCACGCTCAGGCGCATGCGGACTGCGGCAAGCAACGCGCTGATATCAATGTCGGAGAAATCGCCTTCCGGGTCACGATACGGCAAATTCATCAGGCTTTTGCCGCCTTCGGTATGGAAGTACGGCAGCGGCATGCCACGATCGAGCCAGGCCAGCCACTCACTGCCTGTAAGGCCCGCGACTTCCTCGCGCGGCGCATAGGCGAGCATGCCGCGGCGCAGCAATTCGGAGAGTTGCTTACCCAGCGTAACCGGGTCCCGGTGGACGAGGTATTCAGATTCATAGCGCGCCAGTTCGCGCATCGCATAACGGCGCGGGCCGTTAAATTGCCAGCGTCGGTAGGCCCGCCAGAGGACGTAGCTCAGAACAACGCCAAGGACTGCGATGACGCCCCACCATCCGGGCGCAAGCGGCCACCACCCGATCGCATCGGGCAGGTGCAGGTCACGCAACGGCAGTGTGTTCTCGTCCATAGCTAGTGGGTCCTGCGCCCCAGTGCCGTCTGCAACGCGCTCACCGGATCGTCATCTGTCGACATCGGCATCAGGTGCACGCCGTAGCGGTGGCAGAACGTCTCAAGTTCCTCCAGCCGCTCTTCGTACGCATGTTCGTAATCACGCCGTGCGGGCGCCGCGTAGGTATCGATAGCCAGTTCGTCATGTGGCGACACAAGACGGTAACGTCCCGGCGGCGGCAGCTCACGCTCCAGCGGGTCGCTAAGAAATACAGCCAGGACTTCGCTATGCCTCGCTACGCTTGACAGATAAGACTGGGCGGCCCGTGAGAAACCGGCAAAGTCGCTGATCACGACGACGAGAGAGCCCGGCCGCGAGACACGCCGCAGCGCCGACATTGCCTGAGTCAGTGCGTCCTCATTCCTGGTATCCGAATCACGCTGCACCCAGTCCGCGTGCTCGACAAGTTCGTGCACAAAACGTAGTGCCGCACGTCGACCAAGGCGCGGCTTGAGTTCGCGATGTGTGGTGTCACCGAATATCAGGCCACCCAGCCGGTCACCACGATGATGCGCCGCCCACGACAACAGCGCCGCCGCGCGGCTCGCGTTAACGGACTTGAAGCAACCCTGGGTAGCGAAGTGCATGTTCGAACGCAGGTCGACTGCGATGAGGACAGGGCGCTCGCGCTCTTCACGAAAAAGCTTGGTGTAGGCCGTCGTGCTGCGTGCCGTAACGCGCCAGTCGATACTGCGGGGATCGTCACCCGGCTGGTATGGCCGCGATTCGTCAAACTCCATGCCGCGGCCGCGAAAGCGCGAGACATAAGCGCCTGTCTGCAACGAATTGACGCGCAGCACGTTGAGTGCGATCGCGCGCGCCGGTCCGGCAAGCCGGATCAGGCCGGCCTGACTGACGCTGACCGGCGACGCACCTTCATAGATGTGATCTAGACGCACCACGATGCCTAGGGGACCCCGACTCCGTCGAGGATTCCCTTGACGATAGTTTCAGCGTCGACACCGTCCGCCTCGGCCTCGAAACTCAGTACCAGGCGATGCCGCAGAACGTCGGGCGCGACTGCCTGGATATCTTCGGGACCGACGAAGTCGCGTCCGGCAAGCCAGGCATGTGCCCGCGCAGCGCGGTCGATACCCATGCTCGCGCGCGGACTGGCGCCATAGAGAACCTGTCCGTCCAGCGCGCTGTCGACCGCGCCCGGGTTACGGGTAGCAACAACCACGTTGACGATGTATTCCTCGAGTTCCTTCGCAAGGTGCAGGTTCAGGATGTCCTGGCGTGCCTGCATGATCGACTCAAGAGACAGGAGCTCCGGGGGCTGGAAAGCATCGCGTTCGCCCTTCTTCGCTTCGTCGCGATTCAGCACCAGAATGCGGCGCTCGTCTTCGACAGACGGGTAACCCACCTGGACATGCAGCAGGAAGCGATCGAGCTGGGCTTCGGGCAACGGATACGTGCCCTCCTGTTCGATCGGGTTCTGGGTCGCCATAACCATGAACAGGTCTTCAAGCGGGTAGCTGCTGGCGCCCACCGATATCTGGCGTTCTTCCATGGCCTCAAGCAATGCCGACTGCACCTTGGCCGGTGCACGGTTGATCTCATCGGCGAGAATCAGGTTATGAAACAGCGGGCCCTTGCGGAATTCGAATGTGCCTTCCTGCGGACGGTAGATATCTGTACCGGTCAGGTCGGCCGGCAACAAATCGGGCGTGAACTGCAGACGATGGAAGTCACCCTCGATACTCTCGGCAAGCACCTTGATCGCGCGCGTCTTGGCGAGACCGGGGGCACCTTCAACCAGCAGGTGACCATCGCACAGCAGCGCAATCAACATGCGGTTGATCAGGTGTGCCTGGCCGATAATAAGCGAGCTCGCATGAGCCTCTAGTTTTTGGAACTGTACTGCGACGCTCATTGGTTACTCCAGAGATCAAAGCGGCGTGTCATTCTAGTGATGATGCCTGTGCGCGCCAACCGGTCGCGGGCTTTTTTGGTCATTATCTTCCCTGTTTGAGTAGTATTGACCCCAATTCCGACAATGGCGGACCAAATACATTGCATTTGATTGAAAAAAAATACTGTTTCCGCACGCTTGTGGGGGGCTTGTTATTGACCATCGGCCCGCTCGCTGCCTGCGAAAGTGGGCCTGCCGAGACTGTACCTGCGGCGCTTCCCGACAAGCCGGAACCGGCCGCATCGACCTGTGGGGGAAAGGGAGCCTTGCAGGCCGTGCTATCGGGAGCCATTGGCGCCAGGCTGGACTGGCCCGACGAAGCATTGCGCTGCGAAAGCATGCCAAGGCCAGGAGCTGAAGGCGTGCGCCTGAGATTCTCGGGCGAGGTCGGTGAAGAACGGCTCGCCATCATCATCGCCCTGCCCGCCCTCAATCCCGGCGAGACGGGCAACGAATTCGACAGCAATATCACGATCTCAGTCGAGGGTAGCGGTCGATTTTTCAGCGCGCCGAATCTGGACACCTGCTGGACTGACATCGCCGTCAACGAACCCATCGAGAAAGGCTCCGACACCTACAATGTTCTGGGCGGACTGACCTGCGTGGCCCCGTTGGGAGAGATTAATGGCGACGGCTTCGTCGACATCCAGCTGTTGAAATTCAGCGGCATCGCCAACTGGAGCGCGACATGAGATTAATCGCCACGATGCTCTGCCTGGGACTGGCAGCCTGTAGCCCCCAACCAGCGGTAAAAACCGGAACGATGCCGGACCTGGACGGCAGCTTCAGGTTTGCGGAACTCGAGATCATCAATGACGCGGGTGAATCGTTGAGATTTGACGTCTACCTTGCCGAGAGCCCCGAGCAGCAGCGCCAGGGGTTGATGTTTGTTCGCAGCATGCCCGACACCACGGGGATGTTATTCATTTATGAAGATGACGACATTCACGCAATGTGGATGAAGAATACGTTTATTCCTCTCGATATGATTTTTGCACGCAGCGATGGAACCGTGTCATCCGTCATTAGTAACACGACCCCCCGGACTCTGAAATCGAACCGGTCAACGGAACCTGTCCGCTACGTGCTTGAGCTGAACGCCGGCATCGCGCGGCGAATGGGTATTGACCAGGGCAGTCGACTCATTTGGGATGCCAGTGAGTAGCAATGACAAGAAAACGGGCAGGTGCTGATCCGGTTTACAGCGTGGCAGCGATCGCGTCAGCGAGGTAGTTGACGTTTTTCGCGGTGATCCCAGCCGTGTTAATGCGGCTCGAACCCACCATGTACACCCCGTAGTCGCGCTTCAGGCGATTGACCTGATCCTCGGAAATACCGAGGAAGCAGAACATGCCGGTCGCACGAATGAGATGGGAGAAATCATGATCTGGCGCTTTCTCAATGAGCGCTTCGTTGAGCAGCACACGCATCTCGCGCAGGCGACTTCGCATTTCCGCCAGTTCGACTCGCCAGGCAGCCCTTAGGTCCGGGTCGTTCAGAATCGTGCTGACAACAACGGCTCCATGATCAGGCGGCACCGAATAGATAGTGCGCACAATGCTGTTGATCTGGCTGAAGACGATATCGCGCGATGCCTTGTCTGCAGCCAGCATCGACAAACTGCCGACGCGGTCGCGATACAAGCCGAAATTCTTGGAACAGGAACCTGAGACGATCATCTCGGGAACGCGGCCAGCAAAATGTCGAACCGCGAACGCGTCGTCCGAGAGGCTCTGCGCAAAACCCTGGTATGCCATGTCAATGAACGGTACAAGCTCACGCTTCTCAACAACGTCCGCGATAGCTTCCCACTCTTCCACCGACGGGTCCATTCCTGAAGGGTTGTGGCAGCAGGCATGCAGCAGAACCACGTCACCAGCGTCAGCCTTGCCGAGCGATTCGAGCATTGCGTCGATCCGTATGACGTGTTTATCCGTGTCGTAGTAAGGGTAGGAATCCAGCGTCACGCCCGCTCCACCCAGTAACGGAATATGATTTGCCCACGTTGGGTCGCTAACCCAGACCTTCGCGTCGGGACGCGCGCGCAGGATCAGGCTGGCAGCGACGCGCAAGCTGCCGGATCCGCCTGGTGCCTGGATCGTCGCGATGCGATCAGGGTCTACCGAGTCGGCGAATATGAGGTCCTGCATCGCGGCATTGAAATTCGGGTCACCGGCTGTGCCTATATACGCCTTGCTCTCCTGAGAGTCGACGAGGCGCTGTTCCGCCAGTTTGACGACATCGAGAACCGGCGTTTCCCCCTCAGCGGTGCGAAAAACCCCAACGCCGAGATCGATCTTCTCGGGACGCGGATCGTTCTTGTGCTCGGTAATAAGACCGAGGATGGCGTCGGCCGGTGCGGCCTGCAGGGATTCAAACAACGTGGGTCTCCAGTGCGGTCAAGACAGGTCAGGCTCAGCCTGTACCCGAGCATTGTACAAACAATGCTCACGCGCACAAATGAAAACGCCGGCTGGCAGCCGGCGTTTTCGAATCGAGCATGTCGATAGTGTTGCTCAGATCAGGCTTTGGGCGCCCATACCGAACACCAGCCTTTCGCGTTAACAGCTTTGCCCGGGAAGATCTGGCAAGGACGCCATGCCTCGCCGTCGTTTCCCTGTACCAGGGCACAATTGTCACAATTCTGGTCAGCGGCGGGGTTGGCGCGCGATGCAGCATCCACGGTCGACGCATCGTGCGTGTATTTCATAGCCATGGCCATCGGATCGTCTGTCGCCAGCTGCGGCAGGTCCGCGGCGCGGGCTTCACGGCCAGGTTGTACGAAGTAGCCAGCAGCGGCGACGGCTGATAGCTGGAGGAATTTGCGGCGTGCGATTTTGCTCAACGGAGTCTCCTTGGTGCAGTTCAATCTGTTATTCGAGGCGCGCATCTTACCTAAGTTTCCTGAACGCCCGCATAACGACCTGTTCACCGGACTCCCATTCATTTTGAGAACTATTCTCATTTCGTGCTGGAACCCGCGCCACTACGATATACTGCTCTGCCGTGCTTTCGGATATCAGTTCGATGACAGGCCGCAGCCAGCCAATTGCCGTCACAAGAATTCGCGCCAATTTGCGCGAATCAGTCGATGATCGGGTTGCGGTCGAGGAGCCGCTGGAGATTCGTCTTGGCTATGAACAGGGCGGCCAACGGCATACTCAGAGCATCTCGATCACGATGCGCACACCCGGCGACGACGAGGACCTGGCCGTCGGGTTTCTGTTCTCGGAGGGCATCCTGCGCTCTGCGGATGACCTGGCCATCGTGAAACCCTGCAATGGCGATAATACGCTTCGCGTCGAACTCGAGGCCGGCGTTGCCGTCGACCTCGATCGCCTGCAACGGCACTTCTATACAACCTCGAGCTGTGGTGTCTGCGGAAAAGCCTCGCTTGATGCCCTGCGCGTGCAGGGTGTAGAACGTCTGCCGGCCGTTGGCGGGCAGTTCTCCCGCAGCGCCATCGTCGGTGTTCCCGAGCGGCTGCGGGCAGCTCAGGAAACCTTCGACGAGACCGGTGGTCTGCATGCCGCCGCTGCCTTCGGCCCACATGGTGAACTCATCGTCGTGCGCGAAGATGTTGGTCGACACAATGCGGTCGACAAGGTTGTCGGCTTCCTGCTCTCAGAGGGACGCCTGCCAGCCCGGGATTGCGGGCTTATGGTGTCCGGGCGCGCGAGCTTCGAGCTCATGCAGAAGGCCGTTGTCGCGGGCATGCCGCTGCTCGCGGCAGTCAGCGCACCCTCAAGCCTTGCAGTCGAACTGGCGCGGGAGTTCAATGTGACGCTAGTAGGGTTTTTGCGCGGCGAGAATTTCAATATTTATGCCGGCGAGGAACGGATTACCTGATGACTGACCAGACCACCGAGTCGATTTCGAACATCGTCCAGCGCTTTGCTGCAAGACCGGAGATGCTTGTGCAGATCCTGCAAGCGGTTGTGCAGACCCACGGCTGGATATCCGAGGACACGAAGAAACAGCTCGCCAGCGACCTGAACCTGTCGCGCGCCGATGTACACGGGGTAGTCGAGTACTACCACGACTTCCGTACGGAGAAGCCGGGCAAACACATCGTCAAGATTTGCCAGGCGGAAGCCTGCCAGGCAATGGGCAGTCGCGAACTGACACTGCATGCCAAGGCTGCGGTTGCTGGCGATACGACCATCGAGCCGGTGTACTGCCTCGGTAACTGCGCCTGCGCTCCGGCCGTCATGGTCAACGGCAAGACCATCGGCCGAGTCGACAGCAGCCGCTTCGACGCACTCGTCGCCGAACTCCGGGAGATCGCCTGATGAACGTCACCAGGATCTATATCCCGCGGGAAACGACATCCATTTCCGTCGGCGCCGACGAGGTCGCGATAGCGATCGCGCGCGAAGCCAAGCAGTCCGGCGCCGCCATCCAGCTCGTGCGCAACGGTTCCTGGGGTGCCTGCTGGCTGGAGCCACTGGTCGAAGTTGAGGTCGACGGCGTGCGCATCGCGTACAGCAATGTCGAAGCCGATGATGTACCGGGACTGTTCGCAGCGGGTTTACTCGAGGGCGGTGACCACGCGAAACGGCTGGGGCCTGTTAGTGAAGTGCCCTACCTGATCAGTCAGGACCGGTGGACGTTCTGGCGTTGTGGCCTGACTGAAGCACTGTCGCTCGACGATTTTCTGCTGCACCAGGGTTTCAAGGCGCTCCAAAAAGCCTGGGACATGGGCGCCGATGCCGTTATTGACGCCGTGACCGAATCCGGCCTGCGGGGCCGCGGCGGTGCCGGTTTCCCTGCGGGCATCAAGTGGCGCACAGTTGCCGACGCCGAGGGCGAACAGAAGTACATCGCCTGTAACGCGGATGAAGGCGACAGCGGTACGTTCTCCGATCGCATGCTCATGGAAGGCGACCCCTTCGGCCTGATAGAAGCGCTGGCTATTGCCGGCTTCGCCGTCGGCGCCAACAAGGGATATATCTACCTTCGCTCCGAATACCCGCTGACGAACACAATACTGTCTCGGGCCATCGACACAGCTCGTGAAGCCGGCTGGCTTGGAGCCGACATTCAGGGCAGTGGTTTTGATTTCGACATCGAACTGCACCTCGGTGCGGGCTCGTATGTCTGTGGCGAAGAAACCGCCATGCTGGAAAGCCTGGAAGGCAAAAAGGGCATCGTGCGCTACAAGCCGCCCCTGCCAGCCCATGAGGGGCTGTTCGGCAAGCCAACCGTCGTGAACAACGTCGTGACGCTCGCCTCCGTACCCAACATCATCAATCTCGGCGGCGAGCGCTATGCCGGCATGGGCGTCAATCGCTCCAAAGGCACGCTCGCATTCCAGCTCGCTGGCAATATCAAACGCGGCGGGCTCGTCGAAAAGTCCTTCGGTATCACCCTGCGCGAGCTGATCGAGGAATACGGCGGCGGCACGGCCTCGGGCCGACCCGTCAAAGCCGTCCAGGTGGGCGGCCCACTGGGTGCCTACCTGCCGCAGTCGCAGCTCGACACACCGCTCGACTACGAGGCCTTTGGCGAGATCGGCGCAATGATCGGCCACGGCGGCATCGTCGTATTCGATGACACAGCGGACATGGCACAGCAGGCACGATTCGCCATGGAATTTTGCGCTATTGAATCCTGCGGCAAATGCACGCCCTGCCGAATCGGCTCCACACGGGGTGTTGAGGTCATCGACCGCATGATTAGCGGCGAAAAGCGTGAAGAGAATTACGATTTGCTGGTCGAACTCTGCGATACCATGGAGGACGCTTCGTTGTGTGCCATGGGTGGTATGACGCCCTATCCGGTCCGCAGTGTGCTCAAGCACTTCGCAGATGACTTCGCGTCGGGCCCAGGAAAATAGGCAGCCAATTATGAATAAGACACGTCAGGCGGACCTCGGAACACCGGCGAGCGGAACCGAAGCAACCGTCCAGGTAGAAATTGACGGCCTTCCGGCAACCGTTAAGGCCGGCACGAGCATCCTGCGCGCCGCACGCGAATCGGGTGTCGAGATCCCCAAGCTGTGCGCCACCGACAGCCTGAAGCCTTTCGGCTCCTGCCGTCTCTGCCTTGTCGAGATTGAAGGTCGCAAGGGTTACCCCGCCTCCTGCACGACACCGGTGGAAGCCGGCATGAAAATCCGCACCCAGACGGACGCCCTGGCCACGCTGCGGCGCAACGTGATGGAGCTTTACATCTCCGATCACCCGCTCGATTGCCTGACCTGTTCAGCCAACGGCGACTGCGAACTGCAGGACATGGCGGGTGCCGTCGGGCTGCGCGATGTGCGCTACGGTTTCGACGGCGAGAATCACCTCGACGCACCTGTCGACACCAGCAACCCCTATTTCCAGTTCGATGCCTCGAAGTGCATCGTCTGCTCGCGCTGTGTGCGTGCCTGTGACGAGGTTCAGGGCACGTTTGCCCTCACCATCGAGGGCCGCGGCTTCAACTCCAAAGTCTCCGCCGGTATCAGCGAGGACTTCCTCGACTCTGAATGTGTTTCCTGCGGCGCCTGCGTGCAGGCATGCCCGACCGCGACGCTCATGGAGAAGAGCATCGTCGATCACGGCCAGCCGGATCATGCGGTCGTCACGACCTGCGCTTACTGCGGTGTCGGCTGTTCCTTCCAGGCCGAGATGAAGGGTGATCAGGTCGTTCGCATGACGCCATACAAGGATGGCCAGGCTAACCACGGTCACTCCTGCGTCAAGGGCCGGTTTGCATGGGGCTATGCCTCGCACCGCGATCGTGTCCTGAAGCCGATGATTCGCGAAAACACGTCGGATCCGTGGCGCGAGGTTGGGTGGGAGGAAGCCATTCAGTACACCGCTGAGCGCTTCAAATCGATCCAGGCAGAATATGGCCGCAAGTCGATCGGTGGCATCACCTCGTCACGTTGCACGAATGAAGAAGTGTACGTCGTACAAAAACTCGTGCGCACCGCCATGGGCAATAACAACGTCGATACCTGTGCACGCGTGTGCCACTCGCCGACCGGCTATGGTCTCAACACCACGCTGGGAACGTCGGCCGGTACGCAACCGTTCGACAGTGTGATGGATGCCGATGTCATCGTGGTCATTGGCGCCAACCCGACCGCCGGGCACCCGGTGTTTGCCTCGCAGATGAAGCGCCGCCTGCGTGAAGGGGCACAACTTATTGTTGTCGACCCGCGTGAGATAGGGCTCGTGCGCTCGCCGCATATTGAAGCCGCGTATCACCTCAACCTGCTACCGGGCACCAACGTTCCGATCGTTAACGCCCTCGCCCACGTAATTGTGAGCGAAGGACTGACGGACGAGGAGTATGTAAAAGAACGCTGTGACCTCGAGTCCTGGGAATCTTGGAAGACGATGATTCTCAGGAAAGAGAACTCGCCCGAAGAAGTTGCAAAGGTGTCGGGGGTCGATGCCGAGACGATTCGCGCCGCCGCGCGCCTGTTTGGCAAAGCGAACAACGGTGCGATCTATTACGGCCTCGGGGTAACCGAGCACAGTCAGGGTTCGACCATGGTTATGGGCATGGCCAACCTGGCCATGGCAACCGGCAACATCGGTCGCTCCGGTGTTGGTGTAAACCCGCTGCGTGGCCAGAATAACGTGCAGGGCGCCTGTGACATGGGCTCGTTCCCGCATGAGCTTGCCGGTTACCGGCATATCTCGGGCGAAGAAGTGCGAACGCAGTTCGAACGGCACTGGGGCGTCACCATCGACCCCGAGCCCGGCTTTCGCATTCCGAACATGTTCGACGCAGCCTGTGCCGGCGAATTCAAGGGCATGTATATCCAGGGTGAGGATGTTGCACAATCCGACCCCGACACGCATCACGTCGAGGCGGCGCTCTCCAGCATGGAGTGCATTGTCGTGCAGGACCTGTTCCTGAACGAGACGGCGAAGTTTGCGCACGTATTCCTGCCGGGCACATCGTTCCTTGAGAAGAACGGCACTTTTATTAACGCCGAACGACGCATCAATCGCGTGCGCAAAGTTATGGAACCGCAGCAGGGTAAGGATGAGTGGCTCATCACCCAGGAGTTGGCGCAGGCGATGGGTTACAACATGAATTATGCAAGCGCCGCGGAAATCATGGACGAGATTGCGGAACTCACTCCCACATTCGCCAACGTGAGCTTCGATTTCCTCGATGAAGTCGGCAGCGTGCAGTGGCCCTGCAATGACGATGCACCGATGGGCACACCGATCATGCATATCGGCGCGTTCGTACGCGGCAAGGGGCTGTTCGTCGAAACGGATTACGTCCCCACCGAGGAACGCACGAATCGCAAATTCCCGCTGCTGCTCACGACAGGACGCATTCTTTCGCAATACAACGTCGGGGCACAGACACGACGTACGGACAACAATGTCTGGTACGGCGAGGACCTGCTCGAAGTGCATCCGTCAGATGCGGAAATGCGTGGCATCCAAGACGGCGACATGGTCGCGCTCGCAAGTCGCAAGGGCGACATTGCGTTACGCGCCAAGATCACAACGCGAGTAAAACCCGGCGTTGTCTACACGACCTTCCACAATCCGGAAACCGGTGCGAATGTCGTCACGACCGAGTATGGAGACTGGGCGACCGACTGCCCCGAGTACAAGGTAACCGCTGTGCAAATAACACCGGCATCGCGCCGCTCGGAGTGGCAGGAAGAGTTTGCTGCAAGAGCCGAAAAACAGCGCCGGCTCGCACGGCCTGTCGATTCGACCTAGCTACACGCGGCCAGGAAATCAGCGCCGGCATTTTATTTCCAGTGACGCGAAGTCCTGGATATAAGCATGCGCTTCGGATACCGCCCTGCCGACATTGCCATTACTGCCACTGTTAGGCGACGCAGCACGCATCCACCACCCGTTCTTGCGGTCACCCGCGCGGTGATACGACGGTCGTACGGTCCAGCGATACGTCTTGCAGGCTTCCAGCGGCACTGTGACGGTATGTTTCAGGCCGGCAACCTGCTTCGCCGAATACACGGGGCGACTTGAGTCATAAATTTCGATGTCCCAAAGAATTTCGGCGCCCGCCGCAGCGTCAGGCAGTTCGAACTGCCAGGCCAGGGTCGGCGTCAGCGACTCGGTGCGTCCCTGCCAGTCATTGTTCTTGACGCTCTTGATGTTGTCCGTAGCGACCGGCGCCAGAACAGCCGGCTGCGCAACGCGTTCGTAAAGTTCGGCAGAAATCTCGCGGCCGATGTAATGCCGCGCAAAGACCCGGTACTGGTGCCACAGCGCCGAATCGTCTTCGAGCCAGTTGCTTAGCGTGTCACGATCCTCGTAATTAACCTCGCGGCGGTACAGGGTTGCCCTGTCGGAAAGTCGCTCGAGTCTCGCGGTTGCCGACGTCGTAATGATCGCCTCTTTTTTCTGCACGTTGAGCGTGAGCTCGTCGATACTGATATACAGAATCGCCTCTGTGTCCTCAGGGATAGGTGTGGTGACGGCGAAGAGCTTCGGGTCCACCGAATCGACATTCTTCAACCCCCAGAACACATCCGTCGCAAGCGCCGCGTTCGTCAACGGCTGCTCTACGGCGTCTGACAGATCTTCAGTCAGGCGATCACGGAGCTCCTGGACCTGGCGTTGAGCCGAGCCGGTGATACCGCCCACAATCATCCCGAGCTCCCGTAGTAGCGGAATCGGAATATTGACCGGCACATGGCCGACCTCCACCGGTATGCTGCCGACGCCCGAGCCCTTCGCTACGCCACCCGCCAGCCCAAGGGTCTCTTTACCGTAGGTGCCTGTAATGGACTCGCTGGCGTCGCCGCTAATCGGGAGAATCACAATTTTGGAGATCGTTGTCCGCAACTCTTCCGACATGTGTGTCAGTGCCTGCGGCGCGACCGCTTCCGGGCTTACGCCCTCCTCAGCCGCTAACGCCAGGGTCGGCGACGTCAGTACGGCGGCAGCCAGCAACCAGTCGCGAAACCCGCCGTGAGACTTGTCGATCAGCTCTGGCGCCAATGGCTCGCTACCTGTCGATCTTCGTAAACTTGGTGCCTTCGAGCGTCAGGTTGTACATCAGCCCCTTGGAGCCGTAGATAAACCCGACGACCGGATCGCGCACATTATCGCTGTCGATCGTCTTGCCTGCGCCTATGTCGATCAACGCGACCGATCCGTCAACGCCAACACGCCACCCGTCCGATTTGCGGAAACGGTCGAGGGCCTCACGTGTCATGAATACGATCACGATGGATTTAGCCTGGGCGCCTAGCTGGAATCCGACGGACCCAGCCGCAACGCGGTAATAACCGACCGGCGCACCGCCAACACGCAAAACGCCTTCGCCGGTTTCACCACCAACCCCGATGCCTGCTTTGTAGACCTTCGGAAATACGAGGTAGCCGGCGGCCTGGTTCAGGAATACCTCGGCGCCGTTAACCTGCTTCCGGAAATCCTGCACCGCCTGGTCCGCACTGCGGTCAAGTGCGCTGGCCGGCGTCACGCAGCCGGAAACAACAGACAGCATTGCCATGAAGGCAGAGATCTTCAATAACTTGTTAATTTTCAACATACTAGGAACTCTCAAATGATTGGCTGAACGCTTCCAACATGGGCCGCAGAGTATCATGAAGACGGGATCCTTTGCGGGCATCGAAGATTGTAGACGCCTCGTTCAGATAGACACGCTGCGCGATCTCGAGTTGCATGGCATGTACGCCGGACTCCGGGTTGCCATAGTGGCGAGTAATGTAGCCGCCCTTGAAGCGACCATTAAGGACATAGCTGTAGGGACTGGCGTCGGCAACTGCAGCTACTCGTTCCGTCGCTGAGGCCGCGCAGCTAAGCCCGCCATTTGTCCCAATGTTCAGTTCGGGCAACTCGCCGTCGAACAGACGTGGTACGACACTGGCGATAGAATGCGCGTCCCAGAGCAGCGCATAACCATGTTTCTTCCGCAGCGAGCTAAGCGCGCTCTCCAGCCTCTCGTGATACGGCTGCCAATAGGTTGCGACGCGCTGCCGCATCTCCTCCTGGTCGACACCGGAGCCGCTGTAAATATCTTCGCCGGCGAACGTTTGCAGCGGGCAAAGACCGGTCGCAACCTGACCCGGGTATAGCGTGTCATCGGTTGCGGCTCGATTCAGATCCACAACGTAACGCGAGTAGTTTGCGACGAGCATGCTTGCCCCGAGTTCGCGGGCAAAACTGTAGAGCTCAGCGACGTGCCAGTCCGTATCCGGTACTGCTGCACCAGCCGCTGTCATGCGTGCACGGATATCGGTCGGCAGATGTATGCCGTCATGCGGCACACTGATTAGCAGTGGCGACGTGCCTTCATGAAAGCTAAAGACGTCGATCATCGGCCAAAACTAGGCAATATTGACTCGGCGTACTGACAGAACTCTCCATTGTCGATCGTAGCTGAGACTCGCCGGATGTCGGCAGACAACGAACGATCCTCCTCGTATACCGGCGACAGCTCGCGGATCGATGCCATCACGTCCTCGATGGCCCCCGAACTCTTTTCCGGACGATGAAAATCGATCCCCTGCGCCGCAGCGAGCAATTCGATGGCAACGATGTTCTCTACGTTGTCGATCATGGTGTGCAGTCGACGTGCCGCAAACGTTGCCATACTGACGTGGTCTTCCTGATTAGCCGATGTCGGGATGCTGTCGACACTCGCCGGATGTGCGTGTGACTTGTTCTCCGACGCGAGTGCTGCGGCCGTCACCTGCGCCATCATGAAGCCGCTGTTCAGGCCACCCTCCTTGACCAGGAACGCCGGCAATCCGCTTAAGTGCGCATCGATAAGCACTGCGATGCGGCGTTCCGACAACGCGCCGATTTCGGCGATAGCCAGTGCCAGGTAATCCGCGGCGAGCGCGACCGGTTCCGCGTGAAAATTGCCGCCGGACAGGACCGCCCTGGAATCCGTGAATACGAGTGGGTTATCGGTCACAGCATTGGCTTCTGTTTCAAGCACCTTGCAGACATGACGCAGCACATCGAGGCATGCCCCCATGACCTGTGGCTGGCAGCGAATCGAATACGGGTCCTGCACTCGATCGCATTCCACATGTGACGCGCGGATGTCGCTGCCGCGCATGAGATCACGAAGTACAGCAGCGACGGCAATCTGTCCGCCGTGGCCGCGCACGCTTTGAATACGTCGGTCGAACGGTGTATCGCTGCCCTTGATGGCATCGGACGACATCGCTCCGGCCATCAGCGCAGCCGACAGGATATTCTCCGTGCGGAATACGCCGCCAAGCGCGA
>Ga0316201_10000045_pt1 | contig 47232 bp, 28 predicted proteins | sample CS6wburrow_MG_FD_204516 | JGI IMG/M metagenome (GOLD analysis project Ga0316201, IMG submission 204516) | Coastal sediment microbial communities from Delaware Bay, Delaware, United States - CS-6 worm burrow | ecosystem: Environmental > Aquatic > Marine > Coastal > Sediment | place: USA...
CGGCTTTGCGTGAGATAAAATCTCACGCAAAGCCGCTAAGATTGTCTAATTAATCAGCGTCAATCAGTTGGCCATCATGACAATCTGCGTTCTATCCCGTTATCCGTTATCAGTTATCAGTTATCATCTGCGTTCTATCCAATAAACCAATGACACTACAGTTATCAGTTATCAGTTATCAGTTATCATCTGCGTTCTATCCAATAAACCAATGACATTACCTCACATTTTTGTCGGTATTGATATCGGCACTTCTGGCTGCCGTGGCTGTGCGATTGACATCAACGGCCAATTCCTCGCTGAATACCGTCTCGAATTACCGCCCCCTAAACGCCGTGGTGTTGGAGTTGAACAAGAACCGCTTATCTGGTGGGGGGCCTTAAAAACCATTTTAAGGCAACTTGACAATAGGCTATCTCATCCCATCACAGCTGTCTCTATCGATGGCACTTCTGCTACCGTTTTAGCCGTCGATCAGGCCGGTACACCGTTGAGGCCGGCTTTAATGTATAACGATGCGCGTGCCAGTGAAGAAGCTGAACAGATTCATCAGCTTGCCCCCCAAAACAGCGGTGCATTGGGTGTCACTTCTAGTCTCGCCAAATGGCTTTGGTTACGGAAGCACACCGATCCTAATGCGGTATCTCATGTTTTACATCAGGCCGATTGGTTAGCTTCCAAACTGACGGGCCGCTTTGATATCAGTGATGAAAACAATTGCCTTAAAATGGGTTATGATCCTATTGCACGTCAATGGCCGACTTGGATATCCGCTTTCGATTTTGATCTGACTCACTTACCACAAGTACACCCACCTGGCACTGTCATCAAAACCGTTAAAGCCACTCTCACAAAATCAATCGGCTTGAACCCTGAAACCCTGATTGTCAGTGGCACCACTGACAGCATTGCTGCATTTATCGCGACAGGGGCCGATCAAGTTGGCGATGCCGTCACGTCACTGGGTAGTACTCTCGCACTCAAAATGGTTTCTGATAAACCGGTATTTTCAGCCAAGTACGGCGTTTACAGCCACCGTTTATGGGATAAATGGCTGGCTGGCGGCGCTTCTAACACGGGCGGTGCTGTACTGTTAAAATACTTCACACCCAGCGAACTTAAAATCATGACACCGCAGCTGCAACCGGAACAACCCACCCACTTAGACTATTATCCACTCGTATCGGTAGGTGAACGCTTTCCCATTGCCGATCCCAATCTAGCACCCCGTTTAAAACCTCGTCCCAACAATGACAGGCTATTTTTTCAAGGCCTGTTAGAATCCATTGCCCGAATCGAAGCTGAAGGTTATAAACGCTTACAAAACTTAGGGGCCCCCCATCCGAAAACGATTTATACCGTAGGCGGCGGCGCTAAGAATACTGCTTGGACTCAAATACGGCAAAATCTCATTGGGATTCAAATACAAACCCCTCAACACACCCAAGCCGCTTATGGTTCAGCCCTTTTGGCAAAAAAAGGGTTCTTATCGTTTTCTGGGTTTTAAAGCCATTTTCGTTGCAAATGTATTTTGCAAAGGGCCAATTTTCGTATAAGTAGAGACGCACGGCCGTGCGTCTCTACGGCCGTGCGTCTCTACGGCCGTGCGTCTCTAGGGCCGTGCGTCTATACGGCCGTGCGTCTCTACTCCCTACAAATCATGTTTAAAAGTCACTCGATAAACGCAGCCTTCACATAAATTCTTTAAATAGGCTGGCAATACCGAAAATATTTCCCCGCTTTCTTCAAAAGAGATCGGCTCTGATGCGACATCGGTTACCAACTTTGGCTCAATCAACCGCTGTTTCTCTTTCTTTTTAAACTCAATAACCAGTTGTTTTTGGATCAGGGTAATGGTTTCAACCGCTTGATCTTGTTGAGCGATAAACAGTTTTTGGTATTGTTGTTCTAATACCGCATCCGCTTGGCGAGTGGCAATGAAATAAAGGCTTTCTTCGCCCATATTCCGATCTAAACGAAATGATTTCTGATCGGGCACAAAATACTGCACCCCTTTTTGCACTGGATTGCGATTCGCTGAAGACGCGCCCCTAAAATCAGCCGTTGGGAATAATCGTTTGACATTACCCTGAGAATCGACTCTAAAAATATAGACATAAACGGCCTCAGTCGGTTTAAAGAGCAATTTGAGCGCATCGCCCGAATGCAATACACTGCCCTCACCAAAACTTTGAAAATCCCCCCCATTCCGGTACAAGTAATTGATTTTAAAGGCCAATGGTTCAATCTGTCCGCAATCATCAACACCTTGCGAATCAACCGAACTCTTTTTACACTCAAAAAACGGCAGACTATGAGTGACAGTCGCCGTCGCGATTTTGGGTTCGGTATTATTATCATATAGGCGCGAAACCTGAAAAGAACAATTCCCCGTATCAAACCAACAATATTCAAGATACAAAATAGCCAGCCCACCTAATAGCGTGATAATAATGGCTGCGATTATTTTTAACATACTATTTATTACTCCGTGTTAGTTAATAAAGGCGTTCAAAGTAGAGACGCACGGCCGTGCGTCTCAACGGCCGTGCGTCTCAAGTTCATAATACGCCACCGCATCATCAGATGAGGGGGCAACTTGGGTAGCATAACGCACAACTTACTTTTAGCCTTTGCCCTAATCCGATCAATCCCCTGATCCGCTGTACTAAACGCCTAAAATGTCAAAAAAAAAATCGCGGCCCGCGCAGGGCGCGGGCCGAAAAACCTAAACACCTCACCTCAATAAATAGCACTTTAGCAAACGACAGCCTTTCAAAAGAGTAAAAGAGTAAAAAACCCCCCAGTGTAAAGTGCTAAAAATCAAGAGGTTACAGTGCTAAGTCCGCGCAACCACGAAAACCCCAGTCCCAGTCGTGGAAGTCCGACGAGAACCTGACACGATCGGCAGCACGACAGAACTTCGGGAAGCTGCCGAACGAACCGCCACGAAGCAGTCGCGAATTTGTATCAGAACGTTCCCAAATACGACCATCAGTCGGTGCCCCTTGATAATTATCATGCCAAGGATCGGCACACCATTCCCAAAGGTTGCCTACGGTGTCATATAATCCAAAGGGATTCGCTTGAAAAGAACCGACTGGGGCAGTTTGTTTATCACTCCATTCACTGCCACTGCCATCACAATTCGCAAGGTTTGTTCCGATCTCATTTCCCCACCAATACTTTGTCTCTGTTCCCGCACGGGCGGCATATTCCCATTCCGCCTCCGTGGGTAAACGATAGCGTTTTCCCGTTTGTTCCGATAACCAGTCTAGGTAAGCTGTGGCATCATCCCAAGAAACATTCATCACTGGACGATTACCTCGTCCCCAACCATAATCATTTGGTTTTGTTCTACCTGTTGTTTCCGCAAACAGATCGTATTCGGCAAAAGTCACCTCATACTTTCCCATCGCAAAACGCGCCACAGACACCTGATGTACGGGTTGTGTCCAAGAGCCGAGCCCACCTTGAATATCTCCCATCTTAAAAGTACCCGCCGGAATCACCACCATTTCTGGGCCTAAATTGCCATCTTTCAGGGTATCACGAAAGCTTTCGCCAGCAGCTAATCCGGTAGCTGGAGGGGGTGGGGGTGCTTGTGGGGTAGCGGCAACGGTTATTGAGGGGGAACTGGTTAATCCGGTAGCACTGACGGCCGTTACCCAGTAAGTATAGTTCAGGTTGTTTTGGAGGCCGGTATGCACGTAAGCGGTTGTCGTGGCGGGCACGCTTTGTACCGCGCCTCCCGCGATTTGCCAGTTGATGTTGTAAGAAACGGCTCCGCTGACGGCTGGCCAATTAAGGACGACTTGACTGTCTGCGGCTTCGGCCGATAAATGGGCCGGTGCGGCTGGCGGCCTTTCTGCGGCCTTTGGGGTAGCGACAACGGTTATTGAGGGGTTGCCTTCAAGCCCCGTGACACTGACTCCCGTGATCCAATAAGTATAAGTCGCCCCGTTAATCAGTCCAGTATGTTGATAGCTTGTGCTTGAAAGGGAGAGATTGCGTTCACTGCCATCGGGTTCTTGCCAATCAACGGTATAAGAAGCCGCACCCGTGACAGGTTGCCAAGACAGCGTGATTTGACTATCCCCCGCTACGGCAGTGAACGGATTGGGCGCGGGTAGCGGCGCTTCGGCTGGCGCTGGCGGGGAAGTGACAGGGGGATCGCTTGGCGCTGGGGCATCCGGCCGAGTGTCTCCTGGCAAGGGCCGATTGCTTAAGGTGAGGGAAGCGACAGCGACATTCGAGCGAAAGACAGTGAAATTATCGGTGATAGGATTTTTACCTTCTTCGACGTAGACGGCATAGAACGTATAATCACCCCCAAAACCCGGTTGCACTTCAAATTCCAAAACCCGATGTCGATTATCAGTGGTTTCTAAAGCGGCTCTAAACGCTTGTGGTATGGGGCTAAAGGGCGTAAAGGCTAGGGGTGTTCTAAACAACAAATCCCGACTCGGTAATTCAACGGCTATCCATAAATCCACTTTGTGGAAACGCGAAGACGTCTTTAGGTTTTCTTGTAAATCGAATTGGATAGATTCACCGATATAGTAATAGGGCTTTAAACCCTCAAAGTTTAATTCAGCCGTCGCCGCGCTGAGGGTTTGGGTGAGGCTTAATAAAAATAATAAGCTGAAAACAAATTTTGGCATGTTGTTTAACCTCGTTTTATGATGAGTTATTGTTACTATATAGTCTATTTCCATTCTCAAATCAAGTTATCAGTTATCCGTTATTTTTAATCTCACGCAAAGCCTTTGCGTGATATTGGTTTTAGTATCGAACCCATTGACTTTTGAAAGCGGCCAATTATACTATTCTTTTTTTAAAGCAAGGCAATCACAAGGGATTGCCCCTACATATCAGGCCATTCCAAAAAAATAAAATACCCAAAACAACCACACTACTCTATGCATACAAATCATTTTTAACAAACTGTCTGCTCACGCAGAGCCGCAGAGCCGCAGAGAATGAAAGAAGATTGATTAAAGGTGTGGGTATTTTAATTTTTTGGCGTTACCTCACAATCCACCTGACAAGAGTGCGCATTAAGACAATATGAAAAAAGTGTTTTTAAGCTATTTGGTAGCGGCCGCCACGGCTTTGAGTCTGTTTGCCCTATCGCCCGTTTTTGCTGATGTACAAATGGGTGCTAAAATGCTCTGGGATCAGGGTTATTATCAGGGTGTTTATCATAAAGAAGGCCGTTCCGGTAATGATAGTGAAATTCGTTTGGTTCGTCTCTACATGAAAGCGCGATTAGATGAACATTGGGAAGGGATGCTCCAAACCCAAATCACTGAACATCGAGGTAAAACCAATACCACTTGGAAGGAAGTCTTTTTAAAATACAAGGGGTTAGGCCCGTTTGATATCACTTTGGGTAAGCGTAAGGAGCCTTTTGGCTTGCAAATGTTAGTGAATGCTGAAAGGGTGCTGTTTTTGGAACGGGCTATGATTTCAAGTGCTTTTGCACCTGAGCGTAGTATTGGTGTCACCCTGTTCACGGCCCCTGGCAAAAGCAGTTTTGAATTGGGCGTGTATAGTCAAAATGATACGGGTAACAGTTCTTTTGCTATGGGTAGCCCTCAAGTGGATAATACGGAGCAGGATACTTATGCCGTCACAGGGCGTGCCACATTGACCCCTTGGCAACAGGAACATTCTTTGATTCACTTAGGATTAGCGGGTTCTTACCGTGATTTTGGAGGTAACGATTTTCAGGTGAAACAGCGTCCAGAACTGCATATTGGCCAACAAATCGTGACCAGTGGTATAACGGCTGCAAATCGTCTGGCTATAGTAGGTGTTGAAGCCGCAGGGTTATTTGGGCCTTTCTCTTTCCAAAGTGAATATATGCAGTTATCAGTGGATGCTGAAGAGGGCGCTGAAGATGCCAAGTATGATGGTTATTATGTGCAATTAGGTTATTTGCTCACGAATGGCTATCGCGGTTATAATAAAGGCAAGTTTGGAGCGGTTACGCCGTCATCGAAATACGGCGCTTGGCAATTGATGGCTAATTATAGTGTATTAGACGCTGAAGATAATGATGCGGGGGTTGAGGCTGAAAATATCGCTTTAGGGCTGAATTGGTTTCCCAATACGTCGGCCCGTATTTCGGCTAACTATATTATGACGCAATTAAAAGGTGTGGATAAACCAGAGAAAGATGATGGTGATGCCTTTGTGATGCGTTTTCAATATGTTTTTTAAGTTTGGGGAGTACGCCAAATCCTGTAGAGGCGAGCAAAAAGTGTTCGCCCTCCCCAAAATCCGTTATACTGTGCACCGTTATAATTTGCGCTTTTGCCCACTCTAAAAATTTGGGTATTTAGTCACCATCACCTGACTTGAGCTTTCAGACAACGGTTTCTCGCTGTTGGCTGTTAAAAAAGCGCAATTTATGACGATAGTATATAATGAGAGTTGATAAACCGTTTTTCACCACGACTTATCGCTATAGTTTAATTTGTATGTTGGTTATTCGATAGTGTTTACTTGCTCAATATACAATTGTTAAGAGAACGATAAATGAATAATATATATGTTGGAAATCTGGCTTATACTGTGACAGAAGAAGAACTCACACAGTGTTTCTCAGAATATGGGGAAGTTGTAAAGATCAATCTCATCACTGACAAGTTTTCTGGTCAATCGAAAGGTTTCGGTTTTGTTGAAATGGCGAAACAAATAGACGCTGAAGAAGCGATTAAGGCGCTTAACGGCTTTTTACTGAACGGAAGAAATCTGAAAGTGAATATGGCTCGCCCACGCGAGGATCGTCCCTCAAGGAAACCCAGATATTAAGGAACTCTGAAAAAAAATAACGAGCACAAAAAGATGAAGGTGATGCCTTTGTGCTGCGTTTTCAATATGTTTTTGAGGGGGTATTTGACCTAAGAATTGTAGAGACGCGATGCTTCGCGTCTCTAATAAACCGGTATTTGACCTAAGAATTGTAGAGACGCGATGCTTCGCGTCTCTAATAAACCGGTATTTGACCGCAAAGGGCGCAAGGGATTGCCCTCTGGTTGCTTCTATTAAAATACCTGAAAATTTAGGGTTCAGTACTTATTTACAAAAAGCAAAGCCAATACCTCATGAACAAGACTATCCAATCCCTCAATTGGCAATTACGAGACAACGCTGATGCCGTCGCTTATGAAGCTTGCCAAAAAATAGTGAGCTGCGCTCAACAAGCCATTGATAAAAAAGGTTTTTTTAGTCTAGTGCTTGCTGGGGGGAGTACCCCAAAACAAACCTATCGCTTGCTCGCAGAAACGGATAGCGACTGGGCACACTGGCAGATATATTATGGCGATGAACGCTGTTTACCCGAAAATGATGCCGAACGTAACAGTGTCATGGCGGCACAGGTTTGGCTCGATCCCGTCCAAATGTCTTCAAACCAAATTCATCCCATACCCGCACACTTGGGCACCAAAACAGCCGCTCATCGCTACGCCGACATTATCAAAAAAGCTTTGCCCTTTGATATGGTATTACTGGGCATGGGAGAAGACGGCCATACTGCCAGCCTATTTCCCGGACACACGCACTCCCCAGATGAATTAGTCCATGCCGTTTACAACGCGCCAAAACCGCCGCCTGATCGCGTCAGTCTCAGCGTCGCGGCATTATCCAACACAGATGAATTATTATTGATAGTCACAGGAGCGAGTAAACGAGAAGCTGTAACCGCTTGGCGGCATGGCAACACTCTGCCGATTGCCCAAATACAAGCAAAACAAAATACAACCGTATTGATTGACAAAGCCGCTTATTCGCAGTAATTCTGCAATCGGGCTAATTGATTATTTGGTTTGATAAGATACACTGATTTTCATTTCACAAATCGGGCGATAGGTTCGCCCCGACATAAAACCGTATAATAACAAGGTACTTGTAGGGGCATACCAGCGTGTCTGCCCTTGCGTGTGAAATTATTGAACCTGACATATATATATAGGCCTCTTTAATAACCGGTTTATTAGAGACGCGAAGCATCGCGTCTCTACAATTCCTAAATTTTGTTGCCCACCGCTCTGTTATCTAAGCAGGAGACAGAGCGTCTACAGTGATAACGGTTTGTAGACGATGTTCATCGCCAGGTTCGACGGTTACGATGTTATTGGCGGCATTCGCCGATTCTATACACACCATGCGAAGATAGTTTTGATAACCCAAATCGCCTAATCGTGCGGCCTTTTCTATCCAAGGATTCCAAACGACAGTGGTTTGACTGCCCGTCTTTTTGATACGAATTTCTCGATTAAGGCCGGGATCCTTAAGTAAACAGTCAACCGTACTATTCAGATAAACCCGATCCGTTTCAGCCTTGATTTGAATTGGGCCTGTTTCAGGTTCACCTTCTAACTGAACGACAGTATCAATATATTGGCTATTTTCCAACCCGTGAATGCTGATTTGCGTCACATCGCTGACATTAAAATAACTGTGTAAGGCCTCACCAAGGGTAAAGGTTTGGTTTCCCGTATTATGAGTTATTAATTCAACCTGTAATTCGGCACCAATGGTGATCACGATTTGTAATTGAAAGGGATAAGGCCATAATGGCCTTATACTCTCATGGTTTTCAAGACTCAAAACAATTTGCGTCGCGCCTGAAGCCGTCACATTCGTTTCACTCAGTGTCCAAACGACTGTACGAGCAAAACCATGTGCGGGCTTGTTAGGATCGGTTGAATGAGATCCAAACCACGGCCAGCAAACGGGTATACCACCACGAATGGGTTTATTGGGATTCAATGAAGCTAATCCACTTAACCATAGCACGGGATTAGGATCATGATGTGGACGAAAAGTGAGGACTTGTCCCCCATTTAGGGAAACCGTGCTTTCCGCGTCGTCATTTTTAATGTCGATAACAGGTGTACCATCGTAACCTGCTTTTAATTCCAGATGATCAGGAATAGCAAAACGCTCATTGAGGTTTTGTAATTCGGTTAAACGATTTTTGAAAGTCTTGAGATCGAAATGATACATTGAATTTTAAGGGATGAAAGTTAATAAGTAGAGACGCACGGCAGTGCGTCTCTACGGCCGTGCGTCTCCTGATGCCTAATCTTCTTCAATATTCAACGAATGCCGCCATCTTTGATCTTCTCGTTCAAATAAGCGGCGGCTTTCCCGAGGCCCCCAACTCCCTGCTGGATAGGTGGAAATGTAATCGCGTTCCATAGCCCAAACCCGTAAAACAGGATCGACGACTTGCCAAGCGTATTCAACTTCATCGTAACGCAAGAACAGTGAGCGATCACCAGTGATCACGTCTAATAACAGTTCTTCATAAGCCTCTTTAGACAGATCCTCTTGTGTTCGGAAGCTCGCATCTAAACTGACGGGGCGGGTATTCATTTCTAATCCCGGTTCTTTGGACGTCATTTCAGCCTTAATACATTCTGTCGGTTGAATGCCTAACAATATCCAATTAGGGCGCATACGTTGAATCTGACTGGCGCGGAAAAACTGTTGTGGTGGCTGTTTGAAGCAAATGGAAATCATAGATTGTGCTTCTTTCAAGCGTTTGCCAGTTCGTAAATAAAAGGGAACACCGGCCCAACGCCAGTTATCTATAAAGACTTTCATCGCGGCGTAGGTTTCGGTGACACTCTTTTTGGGCACTTTATCTTCTTGTAAATAGCCTTTGATTTTTTCGCCATTAACTGTACCGGCGGTATATTGAGCGCGAAAGGTTTGGGCATGTACAGCGGCCGGGGGAATGGCGCGTATGGATTTGAGTACCTTGACTTTTTCATCGCGCATCGCTTCGGCTTCCATAGAGGCCGGAGGTTCCATCGCGACTAGCGTGAGCAGTTGCAATAAATGGCTTTGTATCATGTCTCGCATCGCACCAGCACTATCGTAATAATCAGCACGACTTCCTACACCAAGGGTTTCTGAGTGAGTAATTTGGACATGATCAATGTAGTTGCGATTCCAAAGGGGTTCGAGCATGAGATTGGCAAAACGAAACACTAAGACATTTTGTACAGTTCCTTTGCCTAAATAATGATCGATGCGGTAGATTTGATCTTCACGAAGGTAGCGGGAAAGGCGTTGATGTAGGGCACGGGCGCTTTCTAAGTCGTAGCCAAAGGGTTTTTCGACAATGACGCGCCGCCATCCATGTTCTTCATCCAGTAAACCGCTTTCACTCAAGTTTTGGGCAACAACACCAAATTCGGCAGGGCGAATGGACATGTAAAAGGCCATATTTTGGGGAAAAGTGGGATCGTTATTGATAAAGTCCCGCATTTTGGAGTACATGCCAGTCTCACTGAGATCGCCTTCAAAATAGTGTAGCCGTTGTTTAAAGTGTTCAAACACTTCTTCATTTAAGCCATTACGGGCTTTAGCCATCAGCATATCTTTGACTTCAGCAATCCATTTATCCCGGTTCCAATGCCGACGTCCCGTTGCTAAAATCAGGGTGCCTTCGGGTAAACGTCCTGCAATTTCAAGATGATACAAGGCCGGCATGAGCTTGAGACGAGACAAATTGCCCGTTGCGCCAAAGATGACGTAGGTACAAGGTTGTTCTTCTGTCATTAGGAGTTCCTTTTGTTAAAAGTAGAGACGCGATGCTTCGCGTCTCTAGCTAGAGAGAGGCATCGCGTCGAAATGTCTCACACGAGAGGCATCGCGTCGAAATTTATCACACGAGACGCGAGGCATCGCGTCTCTACAGGCATCGCGTCGAAACGACGCATCGCGTCGAAATTTATCACACGAGACGCGAGGCATCGCGTAGAAACAGACAATGAGTTTGAGAAAACTGATAGGGGGTCAGGAAAATGAGCGGATCCTATGATAATTGATTCATTGATCAGACGGTTTGAAAATGACACTGCATGGCAAGTGTACTGGCGGTATTGCTGATGGAGGCGAGACAAGCATCACTACGCGATTGTGGAATGGACACGGAAAGATTAATTAAGTATTCTTTATCGTCTTCATTGGGTATCGTTTCGGCATTTAAGCGTACAATGTTGGCATCAAATGTCATCAAAACTTCAGTCAATTGAGCAATCAGTCCAGGGTGATCAGCACCGCGTAGCGTGATGTAGTGCGTAATAAGCGCATTTGGCCCATGGATTTTAGACAAATCAAATGGGGTGATTTTGATATCGGCCCCATTCAGATCGGGTAAAGCAAGCAAGTGACTTTCAATGTCGTTAATACTGATGGGGGAGTCACAGACTGCGGTAAATTTGGCACCACTGCCCAATACAGCGAAGGTTGTATCGCCTAGATTGATACCCAAATTGAATAAAGTGCCCGTAATGGATGAAACCAGTCCAGTTCGATCAGGACAAAAAATTGAAATTAAGAGTGAATGAGTCATAATTTATTCATATTGTATGTAACCTAACCAAGATAAATCATGGCATTTATGGGTGTCAATTGCAATAGATTTAATAATTAGGAATAGGCAATTAGGCTAATAGGAAAGAGAATTAACAAGGTAACTCCAAAAAATTAAAATACCCACACCTTTAATCAATCTTTTTTCATTCTCTGCGGCTCTGCGCGAAGCGTGAGCAGACAGTTTGTGACATAAGATTTGAGTAGTGTGGTTGTTTTGGGTATTTTATTTTTTTGGAATTGCCCAATGTCAAACCCGTTGACAATTTGTAGTTTGTAGTATCCGCTTTAGCGGCTTTGTTCATTGAATTGCGACCACTAATTCAATGTAACGCTATCAATTCATTTAAAATCATATCATTAGATTGATGATTGGGTTTGATCAGTTTTAATCGGTTTAATCCGTGTTGAATGATCGAAGACTTTCATCCCCCGCAGTGTAACACTACCCTGTTGATTGAAAAAAAGGTGAGTGAAGATTATGAACAAAGACTTACTGAAAATGATTGAGCAGGTGGCTGAATGCCTTGAATCCGATCTTGATATCTCTGAAAAGGGATTGACTGAATTGCCATCTGCCCTTTTTAAATTATCTCATTTGGAAACGTTATTTCTTGATGAAAATCAATTGACAGCGATTCCAAAGGAAATAAATCAATTGAGTCAACTCAAGCATTTAGATCTCAGCAACAATCAACTCTTGTATTTGCCACCTGAAATAGCTCAATTGTTTAAACTTGAAGAACTCTATATTGAGAATAATCAATTGGCGATGTTGACACCTGACATTGGCAAATTGTCTCAACTCAATAAACTCAATCTCAGTGGTAATCAACTGATTGCTTTACCGCATGAATTTGCACAATTATCTCTATTGAAAGAATTAGATTTAAGCCACAATCAACTGATTGCCGTGCCGCCAGAAATTCTCCAATTACCTAAATTAAAAGAGCTCGATCTCAGCGGCAATCCACTGACAACTGTGCCACCTGAAATCTTCCAATTAACACAACTGAAAAGTTTAAACCTCAGCAACACGCAACTGAAGGATTTGCCCCCCGAATTTTCTCAATTGTCTCGGCTGAAAGATTTGGATCTCAGCCTGAATCAACTGAAAATTTTGCCGTCGTCTTTATGTCAATTAACGCGATTGAAAGAACTGTATTTGAATGAAAATGAAATTGAAGTCCTCCCCTCCCAAATGGCTCAACTGTCTCAACTTGAATGGCTAGATATTCGAGATAATCAGCTCACCAGCTTGCCCTCAACCTTTTCGCAATTGTCGGAACTGGAATGGTTACTCCTAGAAGGCAACCCGTTGCCCATTCCAAGTCATATTTTGGAATTAGCGGAAGAGCCTGAAAACATTATCAATAACTATATGAAAACGTTAAATGGGTAAACGTGACAATTGATAATTGCTCTATACCCAATTGCGTTTCAAACTCCAAAAGGGGTAATCAATATGCAACAACTCAGTTCATTAGATCAACTTATTCTCCATTTTGACCGGGGTTTACGCACCTTATTTGCTCAACCACAGAATACGATGCGACCGAATCCTGCCAAAATGGCTCAGGAGAATGAATTAAATGACGAGGAAAAACGTCTATCGGCGCGATTAATGCGTGTTAATCATGCTGGAGAAGTAGCTGCACAAGCATTATATCAAGGGCAAGCGTTAACGGCTCGTACCGCTAATGTGCGTGAGAACATGAAACAATCGGCCCTTGAAGAAAACGATCATTTAATCTGGTGTCATAAACGGATTAATGATTTGAATGGACGTATCAGTTGGTTAAATCCGCTTTGGTATACCAGTTCATTTACCCTTGGTGCCACGGCCGGTTTAGTCGGCGATAAATGGAGTTTAGGATTTATCACGGAAACCGAACAACAAGTGGTCAAACATTTGGAAGGCCATTTGCAACGCTTACCAAAACAAGACTTGAAAAGTAAAGCGATTTTAGAACAAATGAAGGAAGATGAAGCTCATCATGCGTCAGTAGCCATTAAAACGGGCGGCGTGCCTTTACCCCAATCAGTACGTTGGTTAATGGGGCGCATGTCAAAGGTGATGACTCGCACCGCTTTTTGGATATAACTAAGTACTGAAGCACAAATAAACCGGTATTTTACCGCAAAGAGACGCGAAGCATCGCGTCTCTAATTACAAATAAACATCTGTACGCCAAACCGTTTCACTCATTTGGCTTGTTTCTGACAAACTGATGAATCAAGCGACGTTCTTTTTTATTGGGTCGTCCCGTATTCATCTGGTGTGACGCAGCTGCGTCACGACGTAACGTCGCTTCTTTTTCACGGCTTTGTATACTTTCTAGCGTTTCTTCATATAACAAAACGGCTTCTTTTGCAGGGCGACGTTGCTTAGACAAGGCAAGCACAATCACCGTGCGTTTCACATAGCCAGTGCGTATAATCAATTCATCTCCAACATGCACTTCCTTAGCGGCTTTAGTGCGTTGTTGATTGAGGTGAACTTTCCCCCCCCCCACGGCTTCTGTTGCTAAACTACGGGTTTTGAAAAAACGAGCAGCCCAAAGCCATTTATCAATTCTGACTTTTGAAGTTTCAGTTGGTATTGGCATAGTAAATTGGTTTATTGAGGTTAATTTGATAATAACAAAAAGCGATTATATCTCAAAAGTAAAGAACTAAAACAATGTTTCCCAATCTGTTTTTTCCCATAAAGCTTGTAATTGGGCATATTCGTCTGTCAGGGTACTCAGTAATTGTTCTACTTGTTCTAAATCGCCTTGCTTGGCTAACGTTTCGGCAATAAAGGCCACTTCTCCTAATCTCGACGCGCCTACACTACGCGCACTACCTTTTAAACTATGCGCGAAACGTTCAATTTCTTTTTGACTACCCGTTTCCAAACTCGCTTGTAGTTGTTGAAGTTGTTTAGGGGTATCTTTGGTAAACTGGTTGATGATTTTTTTTAAAATATTTAACTTACCAATTGCTATCCGCTTGGCTTGTGATGGATCAAAAATGGGTAACTCTTCCGGTAATGATGTCGTGTCATTATCGAACTTATTGCCTTTTTGTGAGTCTGATGTGTGAGAAGACAAGTCTTCTGCCTTTTTTGGCATGAGTGATGTACTGCCAGCTTGCTTTTTGGTTGGTTTATTTTTTCTTGGTGTACTGGTTTTGTTAGCTTTGCGTTGCTTTTTGAATGGTTTTTGAGCATGAGGCCGATCTTGACTCTCTTCTTCTATCATTGCTTCAGTGATAGGCGTGCGTTCTGAATTAACGGCAGTGTATTTTTCGACAATAAAGCGTAGGCGCTCGACGGTTAGTGGTTTGCCTAAACAATCATTCATGCCAGCCGCAATATATTCCTTAACATTTAAAGGCGTGCTGTTAGCCGTCACAGCAACAATCGGTGTTGTTTTATGAGCATTATACTGTCGTATCACCTGAGTAGCTTCTATACCATCCATAATTGGCATGAAGATATCCATGAGAATAATGTCATAATGATGCTTAGAACAAATTTCTACGGCCTGTTGACCATTTTCGACTTCTTCGACTGTGTAGCCAATTTTTTGAAGCATGTTACTGGCTACCATACGGTTGATCGCAATATCTTCTACCAATAAAACGTGCTTATTGATTTTATCATTCAGGTTAACTTTTTCGATTACCCCAGTTGTTAGGGATTCCCTGTTTGAAGCGGTATCAGGTAGATCGCTATGGGCTTGGGGTAGATTCTGGTGTCTTAATGAGGCTGAGGAAACCTCCGTTTCTCTCATGGCTAAGCTTGAGCTTGGCGCTTGAATCAGGTGACTTTGATAGTCAGGACAATATTTTTTAAGAATATTAAAAATACGTTCTAAGCTGATAGGTTTAGCAATGTAATCATCCATGCCAGCTGCGAGACAAATTTCGGCATCGCCTTGCATCGCATTAGCTGTCATAGCGACAATCAGATGATGTTGTGATTTCGCCGTTTCTTGGGCCTCTTGTTCACGAATTTTTTGTGTGGCTTCAAAACCATCCATTTCGGGCATTTGTACATCCATGAAAATGACCGCAAAATCCTGTTTTTCAATGCATTCTAAGGCTTCAAGTCCATTTAATGCTTGGGTCACTTGGCAACCTAACTCTTCTAACATGCTGCCGGCTACTAGGCGATTCACTTCGTTATCTTCAACAAGCAAAACGGGCGTATTAGGATAAACTTCAGGGTGCCGTTTAAATTGAAACTTATTCACTTTTTCCATGGTAATAAATTCCAGTGACTTCAGTGACGAGAAAGCCGTTCTGATCGCCAATAATGTTTGTTGTAATTGATGTTGAGGTAACGGTTTGACCAAATGGGCAGCAAAACCGATCTCTTGTAATTGAGTACTTTCTTTTTGATAACCTGCCGATGACAACATGACTAAAATGGTGTCTCGGAGTTCAACGTCTTGTTTAATGAGTTGCCCTAATTGTTCGCCATCCATAATGGGCATTAAATAGTCAATAATCGCTAACCAGTATGGATCATCTTGTTGTTGTGCTTGCAATAAGGCCTTTAAGGCGTTTTCGGCGCTATCGACAGCATGGACGCGAATTTTGAGGCCTTCCAGTTGTTCTATCAATATTCTCTGATTGACCGGATTATCATCAACCACTAATATCCGTATATTTTGTAAAGGTTTGAAATCTGAAGAGACAGAATGATGAAGGGCTTTATTTTTTTCTAATGACTTTTCTGAAGTGTTTAATTCCGTATTATCAGGTTCTGCCAAGGGTAAGGGAAGTGTAAAAGTAAAGGTTGAGCCTTTACTCTGTTGACTGATGACACTCAGTTCACCGTTCATCATGTTGACCAGTTGTTTACTGATAGGTAATCCTAAACCCGTTCCGCCAAAACGTCGAGTGGTTGAAGTATCGGCCTGTGTGAAGGTATCGAAGATTAAATCCTGTTTTTCAGTGGGAATACCTATACCCGTGTCTTCAATTTGAATGCTCATACAGCCGGTTTCAAGCGTTTGTATTTGGCATTCAACATTAATGAGAACATGGCCTTGATCAGTGAATTTTATCGCATTGCCAACGAGATTAGTGAGTATTTGCCGTATTCGCCCAGCATCACCCACAAAATGACGTGGTGCGTCTGGAGCGTAGCGTACTATCAGTTCAAAGCCTTTATATTCTGCTGTCATAGATAGCAAACGGGCGACTTCTAAAACGGCCTGTTCTAAATCAAATACCGCATTTTCTAAGGACAGTTTACCGGCTTCAATTTTGGAAAAGTCTAAGATGTCATTGATAAGGGTTTGTAAAGCATCCGTGGATAGGTAAATAATTTCTGCATATTCGCGTTGTTTGGGTGTCAGTTCGGTATTCAGTAAGAGTTCTGTCATACCCACTACGCCATTCATAGGGGTACGAATTTCATGACTCATATTAGCCAGAAATTCGCTTTTTGCACAAGTCGCAGCTTCGGCGGCTTCTTTGGCACGACGTAATTCTTCTTCAGCATGTTTACGTTCTGTTATATCACGTCCTACTGCCTGATATTCTACTAATTGCCCATTTTCATCAAAGACAGCACGACCTATCCAATGCTGCCAACGTTCTTCGCCATTTGCTAAAAGCGCACGATGTTCCGTTTCAATGACAGGTTCATCACAAGTCAAAATTTCCATCATTTGACTGATAACGTCTTGCATTTCATCAAAGATGAAGGGCGTAAAATGATGTCCGATTAATTCTGCCTCGGTTTTGTGGAAGTAGCGACAATAGGCTTCATTCACGAAACTGAGTCGTCCATCGGGTAAGTAGCGACAGATCAGTTCAGTTTGATCTTGTACGATAGCTCTGTAACGATGTTCATTAATTTTAAGGGCTTCTTCTGTGCGTTTACGCTCTGTGATATCGGTCGCAATTTGTAAATGTACATTGCTGCCATCGACCCAACGAATGGCACGATCATGGGTTAAATACCATTTATGGGTCGCTTTATCTTGTACTTCAGAAGTGTAGACACCAGTGGATTCACCTTTAGAATTGATTAATTTAGAATTGGTGCAAGTAGGACAAGGTTGGTTTAATCCTTTATGCAAGGTTTTCCAACAAAGTTGTTTATTGATAATTTGTCCAACAATATTTTGCCCATATTTATTCACATACAGCAGTTCGTAGGTTTGCATATCCGCAACATAGACAAGCGAATCGAGGCTATCAAGGATAGTTAATAGACGTTCCTGGGCATCTTTAAGGGCTTCTTCGTTTTGTTTGCGTTCGGTAATATCGCGAATAATGGCATAGATTATTTGTTCTTCTACGATGGGGTAGGCATCCCAAGAAAACCAGTGGTAGGCCTGATCTTGGCAGCGATAACGATTTTCAAAACCTTGTACAGCTTGGCCTTGTAAAAGCTGCTTAAAAACGGTATGCGTTTTCTGAGAATCAAAAGGGTGTACAAACTCTAAAAAGGGTTTCGCTAATAAATGATTGCGATCATGGCCTAAAGTATTTTCCCAAGCGGTATTGATCTGTTTAAAAAAACCATCAAAACCGATTATGCATTGCATGTCTACTGAAAGGTTAAACAGACGATCACGTTCTTCTTTTATCTGTTTGATTTCAGTCTTGTCGGTAATCAGGTTAATGAAGGCTTTTAGCCCCTTGTGAGGAATAGCAGAGCAAGAAAGCTTTCCCCATAACAGATTACCGTTTTTATGGTACAAGCGCATTTCAGTCTGAAACTGGTCAATGTTGCCGCTTTTGAGGTTTTGTAGTTGTTTTTCAATAGTTAATTGGTCATCAGGGTGGTACAACTCAATTGGTTTCTGAAGACGCATTTCTTTAGCGGTGTAACCAAGCAGGTTTAACCATTGCGTATTGAATCGTATATAACGACCTTCTGGATTAGTGATACTTATAGCGACGGTGCCATTATTAAAAAGGGCATCAAAATATTTTTCGCTTAACATCAAAGCGTCTTCTATCTGTTTCTGTTCAGTCATGTCAGGCAATTATCAATTATGAATGATCACATCAATTATCAAAACTTTGAGATTATTGATAAGTAGGTCAACAAAAATAAATTAACATTTTTTGGAATTAAGAATAGAACGCTGATGAAGCTGATTTAGCGTAGCTTCCATTCTGTTCTACAGTTCAAAATATTAAAAGACTTATGTGTAGCTACTTATTTAGTGATGTATAAGGCCAACAGATTTTTTTATCCTGATTATAACGAATTTTGGAGAGGGCGAACAAGCAAGGGCAGCCCTTTCAGTTTTGCGTGCAAAACTTTTGCCGCGAAAGGCGTTCAGGATATTTTGCTTCAAGCCTTTTGAGATGAATAAAAATAGGGTGAAAAAAGACGGGGCAAAATCCACAAAATCTGATTGTAACGGATTTTGGGGACACCATACAATAATGAGGTTTTGAACAAACGTCACAAGCTCCTGAACGAAGTTTTCCTTATTTGAAAGGCCTGCCCTTGTGTGTTCGCCCTCCCCAAAATTCGTTATAATCAGTACAAAATTTAACACCTTAGCTCTACCTTCTTCTTGTGGGTAAAGATTTAGCAAAGGGGTTGGGGAATTTTATTTATTCTTTAGGAGAAGCTAAACCGGTTCCTGCTGGAATGAGGCGGCCTATAATAACATTTTCCTTAAGTCCACGTAATTCATCAGATTTACCATTCACTGCACTGTTAAGTAACACCCGTGCGGTGTCAATAAATGAGGCTGCTGATAAAAAGGAATCAGTGGCTAATGAGGATTTGGTAATGCCTAACAAATTTTGTTCCCAAGTCGCGAGTATTCCAGAACGGGGGGCTTGTGCGGTAATGGCTTTATTTTCTTCTAGTAAATGTGTGAATAAAACCACATCACCACACAAGAATGAGGTGTCGCCTGGCTCGATAATAGTAACTGTACGCAACATTTGCCGTATTATCACCTCAAAATGTTTGTCATTGATTTTAATAGCATGGATCGCGTAGATTGTTTGCATTTCGTTGACAAGATATTTCACTAACTCATTAATGCCTTTTAAACGCAGAATATCATGCAAATTTGGGATACCTTCAACAATGACATCGCCTAGATCGACTTGTTGACCAACAGAAGCGTTGATATGTCGCCATTTTGGAATAGGAAACTCTTCTTGTTGACCGGCTTCACCTGTGATGATGAAGCGATGCTTAGTTTTCGTTTCTTTACCAAAACTCACCACGCCAGAACGTAGGGCTAAGATAGCAGGTTCTTTGGGAATACGGGCTTCAAATAAATTGGCTACTCGGAGTAAACCATTAGTAATGTCACGGGTTTTAGGCGCTTCTTGTGGCAGTCGGGCTATCACGTCTCCGACATTGACTTTTGCACCCTCCTCAACGTTAATAATGGCGTAGGGTGGTAGAACGTAAGTGGCGATTTGTTCCGAATCCGTAAACTTGAGATCATTGCCCTGTTTATCAACGATTTTGACGATTGGGCGCGAGTCTTTTGCACGAATGGGACGCTGTTTGGGTTCTTTAACCACTATGGTGGCAATATTGGTGTGTTTATCAACCTCACGATTGACCGTCACGCCTTCAATCACATTAATAAGACGAATATACCCGGACAATTCGGTAATGATAGGGTAGCTGTGGGGATCCCAAGTGGCTATTTGTTGCCCTACTTCCACTGTGTCGCCGTCATTGACGTTGAGTATGGCACCGTAAGGGATTTTGTGCTGTTCGCATTCTTTTCCAGAGCGTTCATCAAGAATGCTGATTTCGTTAGACTGAGAAATAACGAGGTATTGAGAGGTGAGACGTGAAGACTTGCTTTTTGATTTCCCTCTTTTCGTTCTCTGTTGTTGAATGAGTTTGATGTTATGAAGTTTAACCACGCCTTTAGAATTAACTTGAATCTTGTTGACAGCGACCGCTCTTTTAGCAACGCCACCGGCGCGATGTGTACGCATCGTTAATTGGGTACCGGCTTCGCCAATAGATTGGGCTGCCATCACGCCAATCGCTTCTCCAATATTGACCCATTGTCCACGCGCTAAATCACGCCCATAGCACATTGCACAAATGCCATATTGTGATTTGCAAGTAATTGGAGAGCGCACTTTAACGTGCTTTATGCCTAATTCTTCAATACGCTTGACGCTATTTTCATCAAGTAATGTGCCTGCCTTGAACACGGTTTTTTTTGATCGCGGTGTTGTGACAATATTTTCAGCAAGAACCCGTCCAAGTAGCCGTTCAGTTAACGATTCAATGATCAGATCGTCTTTATCAAGCAATGCTGTTAGCGTGAGGCCTTCGGTGGTAGCACAATCTTGTTCGATAATAATAATATCTTGAGCGACATCAACGAGTCGCCGTGTTAAATAACCGGCGTTTGCTGTCCTGAGAGCGGTATCTGCCAAACCTTTACGAGTACCGTGGGTAGAAATAAAATATTCATAAGTATCTAATCCTTCCCGTAAATTAGCCGTTACTGGCGTTTCAAGAATAGAACCATCCTGCTTAGTCATCAGTCCGCGCATGCCTGCCAGTTGACGAATTTGCATTAAACTTCGCACACCGGCTTCTATCATCAGGTACAAAGCGTTTTCATGTTCTGTCGTTTTGAGCGATTTATTTTTCGTTTTTTTCTGATCGTTCACGGATGATGAAGCGGTTTTTATCGGGTTTCCTGACAATTGATTTAAGACGGCCTCTGCCATTTTATTATTGGTTTTTGACCAAATATCAATAACTTGGTTGTAACGTTGACTGTTGGTTATCAGGCCCATTTTGTATTGTTCGTAAATCTCATTAATGGCTGTTAAAGCCTGTTTAATGAGTTTAGGTTTTTGTGTCGGAATAGCCATATCCTCAATATTCAAGCTGAGGCCTGAACGGGTGACGTAGCTGAAACCTAAGTGCATTAGCTTCTCTGCAAAAGAAATGGTTTCTTTTGGCCCGAAGTGGTAGTAACAGAAATTAATTAAATCTGAAAGGCTTTGTTTGGTTAAACAACGATTGATCGATTCAAAAGGTAGGCCTTCTGGCCGACTTCTGGAAAGTAACGCTCGCCCAACGGTTGTTTTGAAAGTTTTGATCTCAACTTTAGGCCTTGAACGCGGCGTTGAACGCTTGCTATCTTGAATGCGGACTTCAATTAAGGCCTGTAAATCAACTACCCCATTTTCATAAGCACGTTCTACTTCATTAATATCTGCCAATCTCATCCCTTCGCCACGAGCGTCTTTACGAGAACGCGTCATCATCAGTAAACCGAGGACCATTTCTTGCGTAGGTGCAATCAAAGGTTCTCCATTGACTGGTGAAAGGATATTACAATTAGACATCATTAAGACACGCGCTTCAAGTTGTGCTTCTATAGAGAGGGGAATATGCACGGCCATCTGATCACCGTCAAAATTAGCATTGAAAGCTCTACAGACGAGTGGATGTAATTGGATGGCATTACCCTCAATCAATATCGGTTCAAAGGCTTGAATACCCAAACGATATAAGGTGGGGGCTCGATTAAGCATCACAGGATGTTTTTCAACCACTTGTTCAAGAATCTTCCAAACGACAGGAATCGGTTGTTCTACCCTTTGTTTAGCTGCCTTTATAGAAATTGCTAAATGTTGTTTAAGCAACATACTATAGACGAATGGCTTAAAAAGTTCTAAAGCCATTTGCTTGGGCAATCCACATTGATGCAATTTCAAGGTCGGGCCGACGACAATCACTGATCGCCCTGAATAATCGACTCGCTTACCTAATAAATTTTGGCGGAAACGACCTTGTTTACCCTTAATCATTTCGGATAATGAGTGAAGCGATTGTTTATTCATTCCGATGAAGGCTTTGCCCCGCCTACCATTATCAAGCAAAGCATCGACAGATTCTTGCAACATACGCATTTCATTGCGGATGATGACTTCTGGCGCTTTGAGTTCTAGTAGGCGTTTAGTTCGGTTATTGCGATTAATCACCCGTCGGTATAAATCATTTAAATCAGAAGTAGCAAAACGTCCGCCGTCAATAGCTACCAAGGGACGTAAATCTGGTGGCAAGACGGGCAATACCGTCAAAACCATCCATTCCGGGCGGTTATCAGAATGCAAAAAGGTTTGAACTAGCCTGAGACGTTTTCTTAATTTTTTGAGAAGGGTTTCAGAATGGGTGATATTGATTTGTTCACGCAATTTATCTTCTTCAGTGACTAAGTCAAAGACTTGTAATAATTCATAAATAGCTTCTCCTCCCATTCGTGCATCAAATTCATTTCCGTGGGCTTCTAAGGCTTCAAGATAAGCCGCCTCGGATAACAATTGCCCCTGTTTTAGGGAACTCAAACCGGGTTCAATGACGACATAAGCTTCAAAATAGAGAACTCGTTCTAAGTCACGCAGAGACATTTCTAACAATAGGGCTATGCGAGAGGGTAAAGATTTGAAATACCAGATATGAGCAATAGGCGTTGCAAGTTCAATATGCCCCATACGTTCACGACGTACTGATGTTCTGGTGACTTCAACGCCACATTTTTCACAAACAACCCCTTGATGCTTGAAGAGTTTGTATTTGGAGCAGGAACATTCGTAGTCTTTGACGGGGCCAAATGTTCTAGCACAAAAGAGCCCTTGGTGTTCTGGCTTAAAAGTACGGTAATTAATGGTTTCTGGCGTTTTAACTTCTCCATAAGACCACGAACGAATCTTTTCTGGAGAGGCTAAACCGATATAAATGCTATTAAAATGGGTGGTATGACTTAAATTATTCCACAGAGTAAATAAATCTTCCATATTAGTGATGAGTTATCAGTTATCAACCAGTTATCAGTTATAATTAAAAATTTATCCCTAAAGATTGGCATAATAAGATACAAAATCAATTATTTAGTTTCCAGGACAAAACGATTAATTACAAAAAATGACTCTGATTTATTTTTATGAAGTATTGAACTATTACTGGACTTTTTTTGGTCATCCTGCAATGTGGTGATGATCAAAAAGGATAGAACGCGGATTAAACTGATTGTCATGATTCTCATTGATTACTGATAATCGTGTTCTCTTCAGTACGTTTTTAGACGCAAAAAACGAACTGAATAAAAATCAGTTTTATCCGTAAAATCAGCGTTCTATCTCATCAAAAAAAATCAATCACCTAGAAGGACAACTCTTTTTTTATTTTAATTTTATTTTAATATTACTGATGACAGGGTTACGTCAAAGTTGAGACTCAAAGCTGAATACTAAAATGTTTTTAGGTCTAATTTTGGTATTACAAAACTCATCATTTATAACCTATTGTTTATTAATATTTTGTCGAAAAACATCGTCATTTTAAGAAATCTAATAACTTGAAAATGACTTTGACGATGCCCTGATACTGATGATAGAAAATAGTGAACACTTTATCAGCATTTAGTATAATAAATAATTATAGTTAGCAGTCAGCAATATCAGTTCGTCGCGATTAGCTTAGAAATCAAAATCTTGAGATTTGTTATGTCCAAAGCTAACTGATTATCGAACAAATGCTATCTTGAATTTGGGAACAATGAGTGAGTGATGAATGAGTAAGTGATGCCTGATTTTTATTATTTTTCAAAGCATTAGCCCGTTTTTGTCCCCACGGTATAAAATCCCATATTACTCTTCGTAAAATATTGAATGAATATCTTTTTAAATTTTAACTTATATAATATTACAAATCAATTAATTTAATTCGATTTCATTTCTTTTTATAATTTATAACACACTGTTGTTATTGAATAATGGATAGGCCTTACCAAGTAGGCCTGTTTTAAAAATCAAGCGGTTAGATTTAGATTTTCTCACATCAATTTTCACGACAAAGGCGTTTTAGGATCGACAAGACGCAAAATAGAAGTGATATTTTAGACTCACCTGCTATGTTTTTTAGGGATGATCAGAGATGATGACCGATTTGAAGGCAAAACGGTGCTTGGCTTTTGCCCTTGTGGCAAATGATTGTGTGATTCATATTGCGTTTTTTTTGGGCTGCACGAAACTTTAACTCGTGAGAACCGGGTGCAATATTGGCAATGCCAGCTGTTTAGAAGAGCGATATGAAAAAAAAGGGGGGTATTTGATAAGAAAATGAAGAATGCGATCATCATGTTTTTTAACTGATTCGCATAAGGCCTTCAGGCACTTTCAGGCTTCCCTATGATAGGTTAATAATTTCTGTTCTGATATTGATAGCACGATATCAGGTTTAATTAAAACGCAGATTATTTGCTTGAAGAGTTAAATTCGGGTGGGTAGAAGTTAATCACATTAATGTAATAATGTGTTTTATTTTTGAGTAGTTTGAATGAAAAAGGAATTGGGTAGTCCCTACAAAACGATGCAGGTCTTAAAAAGAGATTTCTAGCTTATGAATTTTCACAGTTTCGAGCCTCGTTAAGCTTTGGAAAACAAAGTCAATCTGATATTCTTAACTCACCTGCTTATATTTTCAAGGACTACCGGTTATTCTCCTTTTTCTTCATTTGATAGCAAAAACGTCATTGTACGAGAACGATTTATTGGATAAAGACTGTTTTTCATAATTAGACTTGATTGACAAATTGAGTCAGTAATTTTCCCTGACACATTCGCCAATATTGCTCAGGGCTTATACCTAGCTTTTGACAGTCTTTTATCAAATAGTTACCCAGATTATGTAACTTAACTTGAGCCTGTTTTCGGTTAGACAATTTATTATCAATAATATTTAATACACCGTCTCTCCATCTTTCACAAATAACCCAGCCTTCTGGCATTTGTTCCGTGATAAATTCTCTGCCTAGTATGTTCATGATTGTATCCTCCACAGCTGATTGATTAATAAATTGACACGCTGTTGCGGTGAATTTTTGATAACTCATAATGGGTCTGTGTCTATTTTGTAATAGAGCTAAAAAACCGTTGATTATTTCATTAAGTAAAAATTGATTTTTCATGATTAATAAACCGTTTCCAAGAGTCACTTTGTTGGATAATTCTATGATAATTGAGGGACTTGCAAAACCTTGATGTGCAACCACAAATCAATGACTTACATCGTATTAACTTCTCTTATTGTTTTATTCTTTATGCTTAATCGTTTTGCAAGAGGCCTAATTGATAATTGACAATTGATTATCAACCATAACCCTTTTGCTTTTTTTAGTTTTGTATATGATTAAATATAGCAGTCTTTATACCGATATCACTCAAGGGCTCTTTTGCTAATCGGCAATTTAGATAAGAAAGGTAATGGATTATCAAGTTTGATTATCAATTTAATGTCTATAAAAATAATGAATTTATGAACTCATGAACTTCTGTTATCGTTTAGCTTCCCATTCAACAACCTAATACCATTAACTTAGAGAGTGTAGAGTGGGTAGAATGAAAATCATCGAAGTTAAATCCCACCAAAGCGTTTAATCAATTTTATGACTCCCTTCCATTATATCTATTACCTATTAACTCATAAATACGCTTATTTAAATTCTTATGGACTACCTATTAATTATTAATTGATAATCTTTAATTTAAAATAGAATAATGCCACAAATAATTTTTTAAGGAAACCAAATTTTTTTTATTTATTAATAACAATATGTTATTGGCTAAAATGGAGCATATCAGTCGATTATCAGTAAATTAGAGATTGCTAATATTCTTTAAACCCAGTATCATTGCCTTCGTCGTTCAGAGAGCAATTGAATGTATTTCAAATAACATTATTATTAATAATGATTATTGTTAAGAATTTGCTTTTGAATTGATAAAGAATTTTGAGATAGAAATTTTTTGATAATGAAAATCAATCTCTGTTGCCTAACTATTAAATTTACAACAATCAGGTCACATTTCAAGACGCGCTTATTAAGTGGTACAAAAAGAGTCAAGGTATAATCTTGTTAAATTCACTCATCAACTACAAACATTTTAGGCCAAAATGCTTGATTTATAAAAATAAGGCCCTTATTATAATAATAAGGTTGAATCTATAAAGCACTCAAAAAGCTTGTTAAGGATTGATTTTGGTAAAGTTGTTTGATAGATTTAATGGGATGATGTGTTATTTTTAGATGTTTTCATTCATTAATTAACAATATAAATACAATTACATCCAGAATTGTTGATAATTTGTGTATTTTTTGTTTTACATTCTGGCCGTAATTAAATCGGAGGTTATATACAATGAGAAATATGGCTAAAGCAATGGCACTGTCTGCCATTATTGGTGGCGCTGTTGTCGCTGCACCTGCACAAGCTTGGTTTCCTGGTAATGGTTGGGGCGGTAGCCCTTGGGGCGGCGGTGGCCCTTGGGGCGGTAGCCCTTGGGGCGGTAGCCCTTGGGGGGGTGGTCCTGGTTATGGAAATACGATGAATGACTGGATGGATGGCACAGGCTGGGGCGATATGACTTTTAGTACGTCTGTCGGTGGGCGTGGTACTGGTCAGGGTTATAATCGTTATAATAGCTACCCTTATTACGGTGGTGGTTATCCTGGCGGTTGGGGTGGTGGTTATCCTGGCGGTTGGGGTGGTGGTTATCCTGGCGGCGGTTGGGGTGCTCCAGGTGGCTATGGGCCTTATGGTGGTCAGGGTGGTTATGGGCCTTATGGGCCTAAGGGCGGCAATTCTGCACCTCCTTCTGCTGAACCTCCTGTAAAATAAATCTGTCCTAAAAAATTAAAAAACCTGTTTTAGCGTTTGAGGGGAGTGGTGCAAGCCGCTCCCTTTTCTTCATTTTTTCTGTTTAATCAATACATACACTGCGCCTGTCCCACCATCTACTTGACGAGCTGAACAAAACGCGAGTACTTCATCGCGTTGTCGCAACCAGTTATTCAGTTTGTTTTTCAACACCGGCTGCTTTTGCCAAGACCCATAACCTTTACCGTGTACTATTCTCGCACAACGAACATAGCGATTTTGACATTCACGTAAAAAATCGGCGACTTCGGTTCTGGCAACACGCACTATCATCCCATGTAAATCTAATTCGGCAGTGACACTAAACTGTCCTCGCCGCAATTTCCTTAAAACACTCTGCTGTACGCCTGGGCGTACAAATAACAACTCTTCCCCAGTTTCAACATCTGTGAGATCGTAGTTGTCTGAAAGCATCTCCTCACGTACTCGTTGTTCGTCTAAATAGCGTTGTTTAGGAATGGGTGAAGGGGGGGGCGTTGTCAGTGGTATTTTGTCATTCTTCAGGGGTTTGACTCCCTGCATGGCTTCTCTAAATAAGGTACTGTTAGTTTGGTCCTTTGGTTTAGCCATCCTGTTCCTATAAATCTACTCAAAACTATTCATAGGTAATTCGCTCTCTGTTGATAGTTCTTCAGGAACTGCAACTAGAGTCCTGGTTGAGCAGTCCCAACCATTGGTACGCAATCCGACAAAAGTCGTTTTGTACAACTAACCTCTGTAAATCTTGAAAGGAAGTCCCATTGGGTCAAATTGACCTTCAAACTCAATCAAGAAGTTTGAACACCAATTTACCAACCCTCTAAATCCAAAGGTCAGTACGAGAAAACTTTTCTCGATATTGGGTTAACCTAACCCAATTGTGGCATGATGGGGATTACTCCTTATTTTTTCAAGTGATTAATTTAATTTGATATCAATTCTACTCAATATGAGTATATAGACCTAAATTTAGATAGAAATCAAACAACAGTTGTTAGCTCCTTGCTCCCTCTCAGATCGCATCAGTACACCAATATAGACTGGATGGTCTATAAAACCTGTCCATAACGGTGTACAAGGGTGGATCAATCCCTTATACCCTCGCTCTTATAAGTGTTATTTTGTTTAAAACTCGTGTCCATTTTTCACGACAGCCCCACAAGGCTGTAGAAATGCTCTCTATATACTGAGAGTACAACGGATGATCTCGCACAGCTTCAAACCGAAGTTTGACAAACCTTCGGTGTGCTACGCTAAACGAAGTTCAGCGAAGCGAAATAAACAGATTTTTTTTTTATCGGCTCAAATTCGGATTGAAAGTCAATAAAAATACGCTTTTTCTTTACCAAACTTCTCAGAATTATTTTCACCCTTTTCAAGTACATTCCGTATCACTTTAAAAAATCCCCGTTTTCGAGTGAAAGTGGCCAAGCGTTTTATTTTTCAAACACTCATCTTTTTTAAAATATCCTAACTTTGAATTATCAGTCAAGTCAAACCCATTTTTTTCAGTTATAGCCTTTCCCGATCTCATGACGTACATTTATATTTAAATTCGCCACGGCAAAATAAATTTAGAATGAAAATTGCGCCACGGCAAAATAAATTTTTCTCACAAATTTAGCAATGACTTCGGGACGACTTTTCACAATTCACACTTAACAAAGTCCACCTTCTGTTCACAATTCACACATAACAGGCATTTGAACCGTAAAAATTGAGCCTTTGCCAAGTTCACTGCTCACCGAAATATGGCCCCCCATGGCACGACAAAAGCATTCACTAATGGTTAATCCTAAACCGGTGCCGCGATATTCACGAGTGCTAGAATTATCAGCTTGAGTAAAGGCTTGAAAAATTTTGTTCATTTGTTCTGGGGGTATGCCTATACCCGTATCGGCAATTTGAAAAAATATCCATTCCGATTCGCTCGCTTGGCTTTCCTCATTTGACAAAGCGGGGTGATAAGGAAGTCGTTTTTGCGTGATTATCAAAGTAATCTTGCCTTGATTCGTGAATTTGGCGGCATTATTTAATAAATTCAGTAGAATTTGTCCCACTTTGTGGTAATCAGCGTATAATGTGCCTAGATCATCAGCGTATTCAATCGACAACGTATTATTACCCATTTCCACCATCAATTGGATAGTGGTTACCATGTCTTCTACTAACTTGACTACGGAAAATTCAGACAAATTCAGTTCTAATTTGTCGGCCTCTATCTTAGAAATGTCTAAAATATCACTGATAATACCTAATAATTGAATGCCTGCGGTTTGAATTTTTTCCAGATCGGGCAAAATATATTCATAACCTAATTCGACGGCCTCTTCTTGAATCAATTCGCTATAACCCAGAATCGCATTTAATGGGGTACGTAATTCATGACTCATATTGGCTAAGAATGTGCTTTTAGCACGATTCGCGGCTTCTGCATCCAAACGAGCTTGATCAGCTGCACTTCGTGCTTGTTCTGCACTAAAACGAGCTTGTTCCAATTGAGCATAAAATAAGGCATTTTCAAGCGAAATAGCGATTTGGAACGAAAGCAATTTCAAGACAGTCAAGCGTTCGGGTGTGAATGCACCGGTTGTCAGGTTATTTTCTAAATAAAAGACACCTATCAATTGCTGTTTATGAATAATCGGTACACATAATACCGATTGAGGTTGTTGTTGCGAAATATAGGGATCATGATTGAATAAATCATTACGGCTGGCATTATTCAAGACAAGAGGGGTTTGAGTTTTCGCGACATGCCTGATAATCGTCTTGGAAAGTGCCGGCTGGGTGTTGTTATGACTATTAAATGACTCTAAGGGGATGGATTCTAACAATTGAACATGGGAAATGGTGGCATACGCTTCGATAAATAGTTTTTCGCCTTCTGATTTAGAGTTATGATGAACATCTGAACCTTTCAAAATCAACCAACCTTGTTCGGCACCAACGTTTTCTATCACGATAGACATGAATTTTTTGATCAACTGATTGAGTACGATTTCCCCAGAAATGGCTTGCGACACTTTCATGATGGTTATTAAGTCTAAGTGACTTTTTTGATTTAAAGTCGTAAGTCGAGAGGGTTGGATAGTGTTTGGAATACAATCCACTAAACAACTTGTTATTGTCATTGAAGTGCCAGTCAATTGATGCCAACAAGCTTGCAAATCGGCCTTTAAACCGTAAGCACTTTGATAACGCCCCTCAGCTGTCTTAGCCAATAATTTCATCACAATGTGTGAAATGGCGGGTGACAGATTGGGATTAAGTGTATGTGGAAAAGCCGCTTGTTTAGCAAGATGACAATGCACCAGTTCCAAGGCATCGGTACTTTCAAACGGAGGATGTCCAATTAACATCTCGTAAAAAACCACGCCTAACGAATAAAAATCAGTCCGGTAATCTAAAAGTCGATCCATGCGCCCGGTTTGCTCTGGAGATATATAAGTTTCGGCCTGTAAATTGAACTGAATTACACTTTTATTTTCTTGGGATATCAGTGATGACCAATTAAAATCAGTGAGTTTAACTTGTCCCGTTTCCAAATTGACAATGATATTAGTCGGTTTAATATTTTTGTGGATGATATTGTGGGCATGCAACTCGCCCAAACTCTCAGCGATTTGTATGGCTATGCGTAAAAAAGTAAAAAGCCCTTCAAGTTCGTCTTTTGTCATTGAGGATAGCTTGCTAGACTTTTTTAAAGGGGGAAATATTTTTGAAGTGGCGATGATATTTTGAAGAGAATCGCCTTGAATGTCTTCAAAAATAAAGATAAACGCATGATTATGCATTTGTAATTCGCGGTATTGAATAATACTTGATAAATTCAAGTTTTTTATGATTTCATAATCACGTTGAAACGCCGGCATTTTTTTCTGATCGGGACAGGAACCAAGTAATACTTTGATTATAACAGGGTGCTTATCTGTAGTGCCATATCCACGATAAACGATAGTTTCCTCACCTTCGTGAAGGGTTTGAGTAATGGTATAACCGTTCAATTTAAGCATCAGTGTTCTCTTGTATAAATTTTTCGTTTGATTATTGATATACGGAATGCACTTGAAAAACGTGAAAATAAAAATCGCAGTTGTGCTTGAACTGTCATCTTTATATCTATACTGATAATACAACTTCTTTCCGAAACGAAGTTTAGCGAAGATAAATAAACCTTTTTTTTAAAGGCTTAATTGAAAGGATTGAAAGTCAATTCCACATTTTCGGCTACGCTAAATACAGTTTTTGCGCGCAAAAACTTGTGGAATTAATAAGATACGGTTTTTCTTTACCAAACTCATCATAAGACTTTCACCCATATCAGTCAAAACCAAAACTGAGATCAGACGTGGCAGTTTGATCGTTTTTGATTTTATGACTTGATGATCACGTTTTTAATCTGACAAGAATAACTGACAAGAATAGGTTTAGAATACCACTGGCGTATGTGAATAACGAATAGCAATAACAATAAACAATAACGACAAACAATAACGACAAACAATAACGACAAGGATATTTCTTATAAAAAATCTGATTGTTATGGGGAAGGGCTTTTTCAAGCCAATGAAACGGAATAATTGACTTCATAAAGTAATAGGGTACATAGTTGAATACTGATTTTAAAGGATTTTTATTAATATATAACGTCTGAACTCCTGAAAACTATGAACTCCTGAACGTTGAACTTATGAGTTAAATTTATGAACTTCTGAACTCCTCTTGCAATCCTTTTATAACCAATCGTTGTTGTTTTTGGGAACGATAACATGAACATAACACACAATGTTGATGAGCAAGAACTGGCTAAGTTTAGCGCATTAGCGTCTCGATGGTGGGATCCTAACAGTGAATTTAAACCACTACATGACATTAACCCACTACGCTTAGACTATATTGACAAAGGCGTTGGTGGTTTGACAGGTAAAAGCGTGTTAGATGTTGGCTGCGGCGGGGGAATTTTAAGTGAAAGTATGGCACAACACGGCGCTTTGGTAACGGGCATTGATATGGGTAAGTCACCGCTGAGTGTGGCAAAATTACATTTACATGAATCCAACCTTAAAATCAATTATCAACAAACGACAGCAGAACAGTTGAGCGTTGAGTGTCCGGCCAGTTTTGATGTTGTGACTTGCCTGGAAATGTTAGAACATGTTCCACAGCCCGCCTCTGTTGTTAGCGCTTGCCATAAATTAGTCAAGCCTGATGGGCATCTCTTTTTTTCCACCATTAACCGTAATCCTAAATCTTATCTATTTGCCATCATTGGGGCCGAATATTTTCTCAGAATGCTGCCTAAAGGTACACATGATTATGCCAAATTTATTCGTCCGGCAGAATTGGCAGAATGGGTGCGTACTGCTGGCGGTGAAATGATCGATTTGCTCGGTATGAGTTATAATCCCTTTAGCAAACATTATTCGCTAGGTTCTGATATCTCAGTCAACTATCTTATTCACACACACAAACCAAAATGAATCATTCCGTACACACCGTGCTATTTGACTTAGACGGCACACTATTAGATACCGCGCCAGACTTAGCATTTGCGCTCAATACCCTGTTAGTTGAACAAAAACGCGCACCGCTACCCTTTGAACAAATTCGCCCTTTCGTCTCTTATGGCTCAACAATACTGGTCAAAATGGCTTTTAACTTAACAGAGCATGATCAGACTTTCACAGACTTGCGACAACAGTTTTTGAATCTTTATGTTGATCACATTGCTGATAAAACGGTTTTGTTTCCGGGCATGGCCGAAGTACTCAACACTTTGGAAAAACAAGGCATACAATGGGGCATTGTCACAAATAAACCCGCTTGGCTCACTGAACCGTTATTACAAGAATTAGATTTGACGCACCGCAGTGTGTGCAACATCAGCGGCGATACTTTACCCCAGAACAAACCCCATCCCGCGCCCCTGCTACATGCCTGTCAACTGGCACAAAGCCTCCCAGAGTCCTGTATTTATGTAGGTGATGCACAGCGCGATATTGAAGCGGGACAGCGAGCGGGCATGCGTACACTGGTAGCCTTGTACGGCTACATAGATGAAAAAGAAACACCGACACAGTGGGGTGCGACTGGGATGATCCAACAACCACTTGATTTGTTATCATGGATTGATCAATCAATTACTGTACTAAATTCATGACACCTCAACAATATTGTCAAGACAAAGTGCTGCGTGAGGGTTCGAGTCTGTATTACAGTCTACGTTTTCTGCCTGAGGGCACTCGACAAACACTCACCGCCTTACAGGCTTTTTTCAGTGAAGTCAATGACATACCGTATGAATGTTTTGATGTGAACGTAGCAAGAGCCAAATTCTACTGGTGGCAAGAAGAAATGGCACAAACCTTTGCCGGTACGCCACATCATCCTGTTTGTCAAGCCCTAAGTGAATCCCTCAAGCATCACCCATTACCCCAACATTATTTTCAAGAAATTATAGAAGGCTTGTTACTGGATTTAGACGTGACTCGTTATAGCACGTTTAATGAATTAGAAGCCTATTGTAAACGTACTTCGGGTGTATTAAGTCTGCTATGTACGCAAGTGTTGGGTTATCAAAATGACAGCACCCTCAAATATGCAGAACAATCAGGAATTGCTTTACAACTCACCTCTATTTTGCGTGAGCTGCGCCACGATCTACTCTACTCTAAGCTTTATATTCCGACTCATGAATTAGAACAATTTAATGTGAGTCCACAAACCTTATATAATGGCCAACTATCCGATTCAGTACAAGCTTTATTGGCCTACCAAACAAAGCGCATTCGCGACTATTATAACAATGCTTTCAAATATTTAGCTAAAGAAGATCGTTTTAATCAACGTAGCGGTTTGATTCGCGCTCAAATCGCGTTAGCAACTTTACAAGAAATAGAAAAAGAGAAATACCAAGTGTTTGAACATCGCATTCATTTAACCCCTTTACGTAAACTCTGGATAACATGGCGCACGAATTGGCAAGCGAGGCGATAATTTCCAACCCTTCAGTTGTTAAATATAATAGGCTTTCATGCAAAAGTTTTTGCGCGCAAAAACTTGAACCTCGAAAGCCTGGGCGAACACGATCGGGCCGCCCCTACAGCCTTGAAATAGGATGTGTTTTGTAGGGGAATACCTGCGCCCGATAGGTGGCATTGAGGCTGAAAGCTGGGGAGAGGAAAAAAACAACGGCCCCTTCGAGGTAAGTACAATAGCGGAAAAATAGAAATGCGCCCAATGAAAACTTATGAGGAGCAAAATGAATGACTCAAATTTTTTTAATTCGTCATGGTGAAACGGTTTGGAATTTAGAAACTCGAATCCAAGGGCATCTTGATAGCCCACTGACTGAAACGGGCCTCGCCCAAGCAGAAGCTTTAGCTTCTCGTTTCAAATCACAACGTTTCTCAGCCCTCTATAGCAGTGATATAGGTAGAGCTTATGAAACAGCACGACGCATTTCTGAAAAAAACGGTTTATCGATTTTGACAGAGCCTTGCTTGCGTGAAAGACATTTTGGTGTTCTTCAAAGTGAGCTTAAAAAAACATTGCCCACCCGATTTCCAGAAATATTTCATTATTTCAAAGCGAATGATCCCGATTATATTATTCCAGAAGGAGAAAGTCTTAAACAATTTAGTGAACGGTGTATCACCTGTCTTGAAGGATTGGCGAAAAAACATGTTGGAGAACGTATTTTAGTCGTCACACATGGTGGTGTTCTGGTTAGCCTTTTTAAGCATACACTCGGTATCCCACTTTCTGCACCACGACACTTTTTATCGCTCAATACCAGTATCAATGTGTTTTCTTATCAAGACAAACGCTGGACATTAGAAGTCTGGGGAGATTTAGGACATTTACACGGTGTTTTGGCAGTTGACGATTCATCGGTATGAGGACTTTCATAACTCCAAAATATAACGGTACAAGGATATATAACTACAAGGATATAACTACAAGGATTATTTATAAGAAAGGATAAGATCGTGATACTAGGCAAGATCATGGGTGTGGCTACAAGGATTATTTTGCCTATTATTGGAGTGCAAAATTTATTTTGCCTATTATTGGAGTGCAAAATTTATTTTGCAATGTTTTGTGGGAACGCCCTCCTTGTAGTTATATCCTTTCTTATAACTAATCCTTGTAGTTATATATTAATTAAAAAGGAGCCTATTAATGAATCAATCTTGGTTTATCACCGGTACCGATACTGAAATCGGAAAAACGTGGTACACCTTAGCCTTAATTCAGCATTTAAAAAATCAAGGTTTACGGGTTGCCGGAATGAAACCGATAGCCTCAGGCTGTGAAGCCACTCAAGCCGGTTTAAGAAATAGCGATGCCGAACAAATTTTAAAAACAAGCGGATTGGATGTACCCTATAACTGGGTGAATCCTTACGCCTTCGCCCCCCCTATCGCACCTCATATTGCAGCAGCACAAGTAGGGCAAACCATTGAATTAGAAACCATTATCACTCACTCCCAACAATTAGCCGCACAAGCCGACGCTTTAGTCATAGAAGGCGTAGGCGGTTGGCGAGTACCCATAAATCGCACACAAAGTTTAAAAGATATGGTACTCGCTTTAAAAGTGCCCGTCATTTTAGTGGTTGGTTTGCGTTTAGGCTGTATTAATCATGCCTTGTTAAGCGCCGAAACGATTATACGCGATGGCTGCACCTTGGCCGGTTGGGTAGCGAATCCCATTGATCCCGATTTTGACGCGCAAGGCTCTATTGAAACCCTGAAAGCGCGTTTAGAAATACCCCTCTTAGCAGAAATGCCTTATTTGGAGGCCCTCAATATTGGGAAATTGGCTCAAGCACTTTAGTTTGGGAACTTTTGCTGTTCGGAGTGCAAACTTTAGTTTGCTGTTTGGAGTGCAAACTTTAGTTTGCTGTTTGGAGTACAAACTTTAGTTTGTGAACTTGGAGTGCAAACTTTAGTTTGCTAGTTGGAGGCGCACATTCCCAAAGGTCATTATCAATCTTGGCCTTCGCAAAATAAACTTTAGTTTGCAGATAACCCAAAAAAGGCAACCCCTTCGGTATTGAAGGTGAATAGCCTTTCAAGCAAAAGTTTTGGCATCCAAAAACTTTTACCTGAAAAGGTACAACTTAAAGTAGAGACGCGATGCTTCGCGTCTCTGACAGGATTAGCCATCAGGCCTAATCCTTCAAGCGATTCACAAACCAGATATTACGGTTTCTCTGTTCCAAAATAGAGCAGAGTTTGCCGATCACCTGTGGGATAAATCACTTCATAATCATTCAACCCATCTTGATTGATATCATCAATTTCATTGAACTTGACTGAACCATCAGAAGGCGGTGTACCCGGTATTGTGGGTTCAAGTAACCGACCATAAAGCGTTGTGCCATTGAGCGTCAGCGAAATCTCACCCTGCTCTGTAATCCTCATGTCATCAACACCCGCCAATCCAGCATAGCGTTTTAAGGCCCTGATATTGTCATCCAGTGTTGCCAGATTAGCTAATATGATTGACTCCTGAACCACGTTGGAACGTAGAATCCCCAGTGTGTCGGATTCCGTCAACAGATGTTTACCGGCCTCAACATAAACAGCATAAATCACGTATTCACCACCCAATCCTGGAACAACATCAAAATCTGAAAACAAGCGATGTATTCCACTTTCTTTTTCCAATGCCGTCTTAAAGGGCTGCGGATTCTTATTAAAAGGGACCAATCCTAATGGCGTTTTAAATCGAAATTCCTTATTTGGAAGCGCCACAGCCACCCAAAGATCAACCCTGTGAAAACGCGATTTCACTTTAACGTTTTCCACCAGATCAATTTTAACCGGATCGCCTACCCGATAAAACGGTTTATGGCCTTCAATGCTGATCTCTATCACCTCTCCAACAGTCAATGTCTTAGTTTCCTCACCAGTCAAACCGTCATTATCAACTGTTTTCAGGGTAACGCTGTATTCACCATCTTTCGCAAATTTCAGAGTCGCTTCTTTTCCAGTCGCTTTTTGGCCATCCGAGGTTGTCCAGATAAACTCCTCAATGCGCCCATCAATATCCCTTGAACGATTGCCATTGACGCGCACTTTCCGATTGATTCTATCGGTTTCCTCTGCATCAATGATCGCAATTGGGTTAAATTGCGCGGTTTCCTCCGGCATCACAGTGATGGTTTGTTTAGCACTAACACTTGATAACCCATCTGAATCGACTACAATCAACTCAATTTCGTGTTGCCCAGGTTTATCAAAATGCATACTGGTCACCTCACCTGAGGCTGTTTTACCATTTGAGGCTGTCCAAATGTACTTCACAATCACATCATCCGGATCAGGATCAAAGGTTTCAGAAGCATCTAATTGCACAACCGGTTTTGACGGTTTCACCACGTTTGGAATCGCCTTAAATCGTGCGATGGGTTTAGCCTTCACAATCACCGTTTTTTCTATGCGGCTTGTCCGCTTCTTTTTGTCTGTGATGATCAAAACAATCGTTTTGATTCCAGATTCCTCAAACTCAAATTTAGCTGTGCGGCCTGAATCTTTTTGTCCATCAGTAGACCACTCATATTGAACAATCTCCGATTGAGGCGATGATTGAGCGGCATCTAAACGCACCTCCAAAGGCACAATACCATGACTCGGCGTAACCGTAAAATCTGCAATCAGGGCTTCAGGTTCTGGCTCCACAACGACCGTTTGTTCCACAGTCCCGGTTAGCCCTTCATTATCAACAACAGTCAAACTGATGACAACGGTACCGGGTTGATTAAGGGTCAATGTTGTTTGGCGACCTAAGCTCTTTTGACCCTCTGAGCTTTCCCAGTAATAGCTGATGATTTTCCCGTCATCAGAGGATTTACGGCCATCAAGATCGAGGGTTAGCGGCACTTTACCAGACTCAGGGTTGAGCGTAAATCGGGCAACAGGAGGTTGCGGCTCATTTTTGACAACAACGAATCGCAGATCAATATTGCGACTGATTGCCCCTCGATTATCAACCACTTCATGTGAAAGAATATAGCGACCAGCTTTGCCATAAGTGATTTCAACGCTTTCGCCTGACAAAGATTGCCCGTCAGAAGATATCCAACGATAGTCTTCAATCGTGCCATCAGCATCTTCTGCTCGGCTTTCAAGTACTAAGGTTAGCGGTACAGTGCCGTAGAAAGAAGACTCTGTCACGAAAGTTGCCGTTGGCGCTTGGTTAGCCAATTGTTTGATCGTAAACAATTTTTTATCCCCTATCCGTAATGGACAACTGCGATCTTCATCACCGGCATTCTCGCTCAGTAAATAGGGTATTTTCCCCTTGCCCTGACCCGTTTCTGAAGTCACTGTTAACCAATCTTCACAGGCTTTTTCTATTTCGACTGTCCATTCGCAGTTATCAAGGGTTGTGAGTTCAACGCTTTCCTGAACGGCATCCGCATGATGAGTGCGGCTAGGCGCTTCAAACGTGTACTGACAGGCTTGAAACTTTGCAGTCACTTCCTGATCGTCTGTTATCGTGAGGCGACAAGTCGTTTCCGTATCACAACCCTCAGCACCTTGCCAACTGATAAAGCTATACCCCTTAATGGGTTCTGCGGTTAAATCCAGTGTCGCGCCTTCACTATATTCGTTCGAGCATTGCGTACCACAGTTGATGCCAGGTGTCCCTTTGACGCTGCCTTTGCCAATCTTTTTAACCTTTAAGGTATGCTTGGGTTCTCCGGTGCTACCTTGCGTGATATTTTGCTTTTGGCCAGCCAAACTCAATTGAACAGTACGGCCGTCTGGCCCGGTATTAGGTGCGACAGTATACTTGACACTACCCTTATCCTTGCCACTAGACTTGCCATTGAACTTTAACCAGTCTTGATCTGTTTCCAGCTTCCATTCACAGCCTTTTGGCGCATTGATGCTCACTTCACCTTTTCCACCCTCAGCTTCATAATGAGTTTGAGAAAAAGTCATTTCGTAAGTACAGCTTTCAAAAAGGGCTGTCATCTGAATCTCACCATCTTGGTTTTTATCCTTGCTCAAAGCCACCTGGCAAGAAACGGTTTTGCTATCTTGGCAAGCCTCACCCTTCCAGCCACCAAAGATCGAACCTTGCGATGCGGTTGCTGTTAAGAGTAGAGGATCAGTGATTCGGTGAGTACACTCAGAGCTACTCTCAGTGCTACAATTAAATCCTTGTCCTGATACTTTGCCACTGCCCTCACCCTCAAGAGTGACTATCAGAATTTTTCCGCCACCAATACTGGCTTTGACAGTTTGAGGCCCATTCATCTCCACTTCACATTCAAACTCATTACTGGCTGAACATCCCGTCCAGACAACCTTATCTGTTATTGGATTATCAGGGCTTGCGGTTAAAGTGATGCTCTGGCCTTCTGTCAGTTCCTTGGTACACGTTTCATTGCGACAGTTACGACCGTCTAGTGAGACATAGCCACTGCCATTAAGCGTGAGAGTGAGAACAGGAGGCTTAACAGTATTCCCATTCCCATCAGTCGGTTTACCCGTCTCGCCTTCTTGTTTATTAGTCTCATCAGTCTCATCAGTCTCATCAGTCGTCTGTGAATTTGGATCAGTATCAGGTATAAATGTCGCATCCACATTTTTATCCCCATCCATCACCACTTCACATTCCAAGCCATTACTACTGGGTGAACATCCCGTCCACACAACCTGATCTGTTGGATTATCAGGTTTTGCGGTTAATGTAATGCTCTGGCCTTCTGTCAGTTTCTTGCTACAAGTCTTATCGCGACAGTTAATACCTTCTGACGAATTGATAACACCACCTTTTCCCGTCGCCATAATCTTTAATGTCTTGGATGGCACACCCACAAAAATATTTGTTGATGCCGTTTTACTTTCCGCACCCTTGCTGTCTTTGACGAACAAGCTTAGGGAATATTCCCCAGCTTCTGTAAAGGTGATTGTCGGATTCACACCAGACAAGCGTTGCTTATCAGAAGAAGTCCAATGATGCATTATCTTATCACCATCAGGATCAGATGATGTACTGGCTAACTGAACAGTCAGTGGTGCTTTACCTTGATCTGGTGTAGCCGTAAACATAGCAATAGGGCGTTGGTTGACACTAATCTCTTTAGTTAACGTCGCGGTTTGCCCCTCATCATCCGTAATCTTCAAACTGATGGAATAATTTCCGCCGTTGAAAGTCATGGTGGCCTTGTTGCCAGAAGCACTTTGACCATTAGAACTTGACCAGTCATACTTCTTAATATTGCCACCATCCGGATCGTAGGAACCCGTCGCGTTAAGTTCGACAGTAAAGGGTGCTATACCGGAGATGGGATCGGAATCGGGCGTAAATAGAGCTACAGGAGGACTGGTTATAAATGTAACTGTTTTACTAATCGTCCCAGTCTTTCCCTTATTGTCAGTGAGAGTGAGTGTAATATTATACTCCTCATCCTCCTCATCCGTGCTGAAAGTGAGTTGAGCCGTTTTTCCTGAAGTGCTTTGCCCATCAGAACTTGACCAAGCATAATGGCTAATCGTGCCATCTGGGTCAGAAGAATCGCTCGCGTCCAAATAAACAGTCATGCCTTCTACTTTATAGGTAAAAGAGGCAATAGGGGCTTTATTAATAACATCATCTACAATCCCTTCTTGAGTCACCGTAAACGTTTGTCCTTCAAGAGTAAAAGTACCCTTTCGGCTAGTTGTCTCAGTGTTCTCTGTGACTGAATACGGAACGCTACCATTCCCTTGACCCGTATTGCCAGAAGTGATAGTCAACCAAGTGTTATCACTGATGACTGACCATGAGCAGCCCTCTGGCGCACTAACCTTAACACTACCAGTGTCTTCAGTCGCTTCGTAAGCATTGCTACTTTGCTCAAAGCTGTAGTGACACGCTTCAAAAATCGCCGTCACATTTCTTTTCTGAGTCATCATCACATCACACAAAGCATTCTCTGAGCAATCTTCTCGCCATCCTACAAAGTAATAACCCTCATCGGGCGTTTGCGTTAAACTGACCGTTTGTGGTTTCTCAACATTTTCCTCAAATTGCTTGGTGCAGTTTTGGCCATCAGTGCCACAGTTAATAATGTCTGTTAGTGAAGCATCGCCAACAATACTGCCTTTTACTGTACCTTGCCCCTGTGGGCTCACTGTCAAAGTGTAGGTGTTCGGGCAAGAATAAAAATTGGCTGTCATTGTTTGCGGCGTTGTCATGGAAAAACGACAAGACGCGGTCTCTTCATATGAGCAACTGCTACCCGTCCAATTCTCAAAACACCAATTCTCATCAGGTTCAGCGATCAAAGTCACAGAAGCGTTAGAGGCATAGCGTTTTTCACAGTTCCCTTGACACACCTTACCCGCCGGCGTACCTTCAGGAGACAACCTCACTTGGCCATTTCCTTGAATTTGAAGCTGCAACAGGTTTTCTGGTATCACACAATTGGCGATCACGTTTCGGTTCTCACTCATTTGCACTTGGCAATCAGATTGATTACCTGAACAATCCTCTGTCCATTTTTCAAAGACCTGATTCTCGTTTGGCGTAACGGTTAAAGTCACAGGGGTATTATGCGGAAACCGTTCTTCACAATCGTCATCTCGACAATTCAAACCCGTAGGTGAACTGGTTACTGTACAACCGCTTGTTGTCACGCTCAATATTTTATGGGGTTCAAAAACCGCCGTGACAGATTTATTCGTATCTAGGGTGAGACGACAAGAAGAATTTCTACCTTGACAATGCTCTTCCCAATGATCAAAACTATACTCTGTTTTGGGTTGTGCCGTTAAATTCACCTCTGTGCCTTGAGGATACTGTTGACAGCCATCGCCACAAGAAGTGCCTTCTGGATCAAAGTTCACAACCCCTTGGCCTCGTTTGGTTAGCTGCAACTTGATAAGCGTCGTTTTGTCCACTATTGTAATAGTGGCCTTCTTCTTCTTAGAATGTAAAGTGGCTCCCCCTGTGGGATTCGATAAAATTAATTGGAGTTCTTCCTCCGTTTCAACTTCATTATCAGGATTGATGTTTATCTTAAAACTTTTGCTGCTACTATCACCTGAATTCCAAGAAAGCGTACCACTGACTTCTGTGTAATCAGCATCTGCTACTGTTGCCGTGTCATCATTAGAGGCATATTGGACAGAAACCGTGCCATCGCTGCCATTGCTACGAATTACCTTAATATTCATTGTATCCCCTTCTTGAGCAGAATAACTCAAATTATAAAATTGGAGTATACCGGGGATTATTGGAATTGTAATTTTAGGCCCCTCCAGCCAAGCCGAGCTATCAGTCAAGTGATATAGATAATCAGAATCATGATAAGTGCTGGCGCTAACAGCATAGTAATAGTTGCCTGATGAGGGTACTTTGCAGATCCACTCGTAAACAGTTTCTCTATAGCCGCTAACCGAACGAGGTGAGGTGCTTCTATCGCAATCGTATGACTGCCGTTTGTCACGGTCTAAAACTAAACGAACCTTCGTTTGTTGAGTTGTTGAGCCCGGATTTTTAACCGTGATTTTAGCCGTGACTTTTCCAGCTATCGCTTCTTGAAAAGACACGTTTGAAACATACGGTTGGTTACGTTCAAATTGATGCTGTGTTGTGCTATAAGCCAATACAGCGACATTTGTTTTTTGGCCCCAGTATTCTTTGCCAAAAAGGGTGCCTGAATTGTGATAAACCTTATAAGCATAATCAGAATCAGCAGTTAGCCCACGAAAAATCGTTTGGCCACCCCCTTTTCCATCATTAATATCCGTGGTGTGTTGTGATTTAACAGAACGCCCTGCTTTGTACAGTTCGACAATAGCATTTGATTTGGGCACGTTGGGATTAGCGCCAGCGACATTATGAACAACAACCCCTAAATCACCCACTTGTGGGCCTTTGACAATCACGTTCCATTCTATGACACGGCTTTCCAAACCTTCATCATCTCTAGCGATAGCCTTCACGACATAATTCCCAGCTTGTTCCCACTTGTAACGGGTATCTGCTGTATGCGAATCACAACCAGAGCTGCAAGAATCTTTTTTTGTGGATTGGCCAGAGGAATAAATTTTCACATAATCAATATTTCCATCTTCATCCGTAGCGAATGCTTCAAAAGTGACACGTTCACCCAGTTCAACAGTAATGGATTGGCTACGTGGGTTTCTTCTTGAGATAGTAGGGGAAGCACTGGTCACATTCACTCGGCATGTCACTGTATCTTTCTGATTATTTTTATCCAATACAAGAGCCGTAATGGTGTAGCTCCCCGCTTTATCCCACGATTTTTTCTGACTGGCACTATGCGAACTACAGTACGACCTGCAATTATCCTTTGAACCGTCGATTTCTACATAGTCAATATCCCCATCACTATCTGTTGCCTTTGCCTCAAAGGTATAAGACTGTCCCACTTTTAAAGTGGATGGACAGGAGCGATACCAGCTAATTTGGGGAGGTGGAGGGGAGGAGACTTCCACTTTCCATCTGATTGCGTTAGATGCATTTCTTGTTTTATCTACCGCAATAGCCGTGACGTGATATGTTCCTGGTTGATTCCACGATTTTCTCTTACTAGCACTATGCGAACGACAATTTGAACTATTGCAATAGTATTTTGAACCGTCAATTTCTATATAGTCAATATCCAAATTCGGATCCGTGGCTGTCACTTCAAAGGTTTGGGATTGCCCAACATTTAAAGTTATCAAGTTATCAGAAGGCCGGTGTTGCTCAATTTTTGGCACTCCTATAACACTTACCTCACAATGTACCACATCATCTTGATAGGCATCATCCTCAGCATAGCCTATAACAGTGTAGAATCCTGCCTTATCCCAGCGATAAGTGATGCTTGCAGTCTGGGAACCACAGGCTATTTGGCAAGAATCCTTTTCGTTATAATCCTGCCCGTCAGCAGAAATTTTCACGAAGTTAATATCCTTATTACTATCTGTTGCTGTTGCCTTAAAGGTATGAGACTCTCCAACTTGTAATTTTAAAGGCCTCGTGTCAGAATTATCGGACGGACAGGATGAGTTAACCCAACTAATTTTTGGCGATTCTGGTTTGGAATCATCACACCACAATTCCCACGATCTACACTCCTCAGATTGAACAACAGAGTGTAGCAACAACAAAACGCACGTCACAAAAAGACGTACAAACCAACTGTTCATTTTTTCTCTCCAAATTTGGGCATAATCATTCGCCCATTAAGATTGATTCAAAGCGTTAAATCACGATGAGCTAAATTGAGTGTTAAAAACGCACTTTCTCATTAGCATCTATACGGTATTAAATGTGTTCTGATAGAACTTTGATGAGGCTGATTGTGATGATGACTGATTGTTTTGATGTAATCAGGCTATCATGCGTTCACTCAGCGTTCTATTTTCTATCATCTTCATCATATTTATGCAGCATTACCGGTGATTTAAAGCTTTGAAAGATGACAGCATTTTTGAACGTTTTCATTTACAAAGACTAAACACCGTTCATTATGTTTAGCCTTGCCGAAAAATCACTTCACAGTCGCAGTTTTGAAAACAAAGTAAAATAACAGGCGCTCCAAGAGGGCCGCAAAATAAATTTTGCACTCCAAGAGGGCCGCTCCAAAACGCAAAATAAATTTTGCACTCCAAGAGGGCGACTCCAATGGGCCCTTCAAGATTTATTGAATATGATCATCATTTTTATGCGCTTTTTCAAACGACTGTTACTGATAACAACTTATCATTGTGAAGTGTGCTATGATTAAATTAGCTAGCCATTCAAGTTAAATACTTGATTTTATGATTTTTATTCGCGTGAGCCTGTTTAGTCGAGGCGTGAACGTGGCAAAAAATACAGCCTATTTCCTACCCATAAAAATGGAGCGTGTATTATGACAAAATAGAACCGAAAAACGCAAGCCAAGTTGCACCTCGGCCTATTATCTCGCGCAGCTTCGAGCCGAAGTTTCACATTCAAGCCCTTCAGGGTTATGTGTTTTAATTTTTATGATTGATTCGCCTTTGTACTTCATTTAATCGTAAAACCCTATATAAGAAACGGCAATAATCATTTTTGCCCTGTTTTTTACCTCAAAATTGACGGCTCTCAAAATACAATAGACTTTGTGCTGAAATAGCGAAAATAATGGCCCTGATATCAGGCATCAAACCGTTAGTCTTAATTTGTTGATTTCGTTTTGCTGTTTTCGTTAATTCGCTACGCTGAACAAAGTTGCGTTGTACTTTTACTCTATTTAATCATATTTAAAAAGCCGAAATTGGGAAATCACGCTTTGGCCTGAAAAAAATAATTGGGAAATTTCCCAATAGTTCAACGTAAAGCATTGATTATTATAGATTAGATTATTTTGAATGAATCTGATTGAATGCTAATCGGCTAAACATTGTCTTTTTGTAATTCTTAATTTTAAAAAAAATGGGTATTTTGGAAATTGAGGGTTTTGAGAAGGGGATGGTGGGCAAACGGGCGGTGAGATTTTGGGTTGAAATTAAGTTCAAGGTCGACAGCGATCCCACTCTACGATAAGGGTCTTTTGTTTTGAGAAGGCCTAATGGATTGGGATGATGGGCAAGCGGGCGGTGAAATTTAAGGATAATTGGATAATTATTTAATTCAATGCCTACAGCGATCCCACCCTACGAGAATTGGGGGAACAAAAATAAATAATCCTTAATTCGTTTCAATGATATCGAAATCAACAGCCTAATATCAAAATGATTATCAGACTCATTTTATCTGTGTTATAAAACATTTTTGTCAAGCAATATTTCCTCAACTTCAGTCACAAATTGGATGATAAGTTGAGGTGACAGCCCTTCAGGTGTCGGTTCATGGATCGAGGGGTCTTCAAAGGGGGGGCGATGCCATAAGCCATGTTCCCTATCTCGCCCATAGAGTCGCATTGAGGTATCAATCAAGGCTAAACTAAACCGTCCACTACGCTCACTGAAGAAAACTTGAATAAACAACTTTGGCCCAATGCTAAAACGCAGTGTGATTGTAGAATCTGTGCGTTCTATTTTAAGAACATCTATAAACCAAAAACGATCTTTGGCATTGTAGGCTTCAATGATAAGTTCATCAATGGTCATAAAAGTCCTTCAATTTCAGCCAATTGTCGTTGTAGGGTACGCATGCCATCAATAGCCGTTTCCCAAGCCATGGCATCCGATTCAACTTCCCAAGTATAACCTTGTTGTTTTGTTATTTGTTGCTTTTCAAACTCATCAAAATCCTTTTGATATTTTTGGGTTAATTGACGATCTATTAAATGATAATGTGCCAAACGCCGTCGATATTCGGCTACTAATAACATTTTAAGATTGTCATTGAGAGTGTTGCCTAATGATAAATTATTCAAATGTTGGATAATTTTATCAGAAACTTTGAGAGTCATTTCGGGCATGTTTTTCCTTTTTTAACTGTAGATATACTTAGCATCGTCATAAGGTAGCCATTATTAAATTTAATAGCCAACAGCCAACAGCTTTTAGCGTAGCTTCCCTTCGGTTCACGCCAAAGATTTTGCGCGCAAAATCTTTGGCGTGAAAGTAGTTGTCTGAAAGCTCAAGTCAGGTGGTGGTGACTAAATCTATTTATAGCGAGTTTTCGATTTTGACTGGATTTTAACAGTGACAGTATAAAAGTACAATAGATTGATTTCATTCCCTGATTTTTTGCTAGTCATGCCATAAAAATTTTGCGCCTTTGCGTCTCTTGCGTCTTTTGGGTTATTTTTTCCATCAATGTATTTCTACTTTGTCAGATTGATTTGAGTACTCACGCAAAGACGCAGGCATCAGTGACTCTTGAAACTTTGCGACTTTGCGCCTTTGCGTGAGCTATGTGTGACAGCATTAAGGATTACAAAACGACAAAGTCTTCACAGCAAGCAAAATAACAAACGCTTACCTACGCGGCGAATCCCTAAATGCTTTCAGGGCTTCCATAATGAACTTTCGTAGAGCGTCTTCTCTTACTGGAAAGGGTTTCTTTGTCAATTTCTGATATTGATTCATAATCATGCGAGCTAAGGCACTCTCATTAATTGAGTCTGTGTCTGTGAAGCAGTCGGCTGGCATTGTGTTTTTTCTATGAACCGCTTTTAAAATCTTGATCAACGTCGCAAAGGTCAATAGC
>Ga0316201_10000046_pt1 | contig 47190 bp, 48 predicted proteins | sample CS6wburrow_MG_FD_204516 | JGI IMG/M metagenome (GOLD analysis project Ga0316201, IMG submission 204516) | Coastal sediment microbial communities from Delaware Bay, Delaware, United States - CS-6 worm burrow | ecosystem: Environmental > Aquatic > Marine > Coastal > Sediment | place: USA...
GCGACCCAATGAGTGCGGACAATTACCTTGAATTGTTATTGGCGCAGGCCGCCGGTACGGACTCATTTCGCGCACTTTTTGCCTGAACATAACATCTGCAATTAGCGGCAAATGCCGCCTAGAAATTATGGAAAATCCTCTGCAAGCCTCTGTTTTTTCTCTGCTTTCGCTCCGCGAGGGGCCAACGTCGGGATGCGATTTTGCCTTGCGTCACATCCATTGCACCCGGTAAAGTAAAGACCTTTCCGGCCTGAGAACTCGACCTGATGAACAAGATGTTACCGAGCGTTGTTTGTACGCTGATTCTTCTGAGCGCCTCCGCGGTATTCGCATGCGACTATCCGCATCGTGCCGACGTGCCTGACGGTACGACTGCCACCAAAGATGAAATGATTGAAGGACAGCGTGGCGTCAAATCCTACATGAGCGCAATGGAGGAATACTTGTCGTGCATAGAGACCGCAGAACAGGAGACAGTCGCGGGGTCCGACGATTTGGGCGAAGACAGCAAGCAGCAACGTATCGAAATGTACAATAAGAAATATAATGCCGCTGTCGACGAAATGAACCTCGTCGCCGAAGAATTCAACATGCAGGTTCGGGTCTACAAGGAACGCAATAAGTAACGGCCTGGACTGACATTTGACAAATGAAAACGCCCGTCAAAGACGGGCGTTTTTTGTTTTGGCTATTGCGTCGTCCGTAGCACTATTCCAGTTCACTTATTTCGCGACTCAGGTCGTATTTATTTTCCGTGATAATACGTTCGAGCACACGAATTCTCTCCTCGAGGCGCTCTATCTGGGCCAAAGTCTCCTCCAATTCCGGATCCTGCGTTGGCCGCTGCTCACTCCTGATCTTCAGGTATTTTTGAAGAGTCTGTGCCGTAAACACAATTGCAATAATGCTAAGAACAAAGACAAATGTGGAGTTCATTGGCAGCCCCTTTTGCTATGTTTTTTCATCAGAGTTTCCGAAATTCCTGTTCCAGTTGAAAGCGCGGGGAGGTTACCTGCTTTTCGAGCTCGGCAAGGCGCTTGTCGAGAGAACTATAGCGCTCACGGACTTCTGCAACTGTCGGCCGGGACACCGTCGGGCCGGGGACGTCGGGCTCTGCAGAACCCTGTTCCTCACGATTTTTCGACGAACGTCGCGTTCGTCTCAGACCCCAACAGCAGCCCCTCTCAACCACCCTATCGTAGTTGCCATGCGATTCTGCCGGTATCAGCACCACGGCTGCAAGGTAAGCAAATACGGCAAATGGCATTGCCATGAAGAACGCGATGATCGCCAGAATTCTTGTAACTTTCAGGTTCAACCCGAAGTAACTGGCGAGACCTGCGCAAACGCCGCCCAACACAGCTCGGTCGGCATCTCGATACAGTCTGCCGCTCGATGTGTCGCTGTAGGAATTCATGAACGTCTCCAGTGTTCGCTGCGGTAGGTCCGCCAAAAATCGTACTCAGAACGCCCCCCGGAATAAACGAGCGGCTTCTCTTTAATCAGTAGCGTCGCCGCCAGGTAAATAGCGGCGGATAACCAGAAGAACAGCAACAGACTGATTAGGGCGATGATTCTGACAGTGCCAAGTTGGAAGTTGAAGCGGTCTGCAATGCCAGCGCAAACACCGGACACCCAGCCGTTTTCACGGTCGCGATAAAATCCACGTAAAGGTCCAAAGTCTGCATCCCATGTACCTCGACTCATACGTAATTCCTCCCTTTGGTTCCAATCACCCGGTCTCTGCGTTCCGATTTCCCTCGGCTGCCACACGCTCCTTCAGCGCATCAAGCTCTTTATTCACCAACTCTTCAGCCTCCAGGCCCGCGAATTCGTGATTCAGGTCTTTTGGCAGACCAAGATCGTAGGCTTCTACGCGACCTTCGACATCGTCAATACGGCGGGTATAGGCCTCAAATCGGACCATCGCGTCATCAATCTTGTAGTCGTGTATCTTCTTGCGCGCTGCCAGTCGACTGTTAGCTGTCTTGTGGCGTGCCAGCAGGGCCTTCTGGCGGGTCTTGGCATCTTCCAGCTTGGCCTCCAGACGCGCGATATCCTCGTTCAGTTTGGCGAGGCCGTCGTCGACCGCCACATAATCGTCCTTCAACACGTCCACCGCCGTCGAAACCCTGGACTTTTCTATAAGTGCTGCCTTGGCGAGATCCTCGCGCCCCTTGCGCATCGCAAGTTCTGCCCGCTCATTCCAGTCTCGCGTCTCGCGATCCAGCCTCTCGATCTTTCGGTTCAGGTCTTTCTTGTCGGCGATGGACCTCGCAGCGGCGGAGCGAACCTCCACCAGCGTGTCCTCCATCTCCTGGATCATCAGCCGCACGATCTTTTCCGGATCCTCGGCTTTGTCGAGAATGGCGTTGATATTCGAGTTCACGATGTCGCTGAATCTCGTGAATATGCCCATGAGTGTGTCCTCTTTATCGTGTGAATCCTACTCAAATAGGTTGCAGCATTCGTGCCAAACTCGACGCCTTTCGATAAGTCACTGTTTTTAAAAGTTAAAAAGACGGCCGGTGCCATGGCCGCCATCTAATAGAGTGGCATTTTTCACCATGTTTTCGCTTTTCTCGCTAACTTCTGGTCTAATTAGCCAATGTCGATAAGCCCCGAAAAGCAACAACTCATTGGCGAGGCACCGGCGTTCCTGGAAATGCTCGAACATGTGTCACGGGCTGCGAGGTTGTCGAAGCCGGTACTCGTTGTTGGTGAGCGAGGCACCGGCAAGGAACTGATTGCCTCGCGTCTGCATTTCCTCTCGGATCGCTGGGAACAAAGCGTCGTCAAGGTGAATTGTGCGGCGTTAACCGAGAGCATCCTCGAATCCGAATTGTTCGGCCACGAGGCAGGTGCATTTACTGGTGCCGCCAAAACCCACATCGGCCACTTCGAGCGCGCGGACGGCGGTACCCTGATCCTCGACGAACTCGCCACTATCTCACTCAGGATGCAGGAGAAAATCCTGCGCACGATTGAATATGGAGAGGTTCAGCGAGTCGGTGGAAACGAGACTCTCAGGGTTGACGTCCGAATTGTCGGTTCGACCAACTCCAACCTGCAGTCGCTCGCGGCCGAGGGGCGTTTTCGTAAGGATCTACTTGATCGACTGGCATTTGACGTCATCACGGTTCCGCCGTTGCGAGAGCGTGTCGAAGACATCTTGCCACTCGCAAATGCTTTTGCGATCCATATGGTCAGCGAACTCAAACGCGATTATTTTCCGGGATTCAGTCCGCGAGCATCCTCGGCACTATTGCGAAATAAGTGGCCCGGCAATGTTCGTGAATTGAAAAACACTATTGAACGAAGCGTATATCGCGCAAATGATCCCGAAGAGCTAATCACGAATATTGCGCTGGACCCGTTTGATTCACCCTTCAGGATGGCACAGGATACGTCTGCAAAGTCGAGAGTGAGCCCGTCAAAACGGCGCAATATTCTCCTACCGACCGACTTGAAACAACGACTCGCAGACATGGAAATTGAGCTGCTGCAAGCAGCCCTCGAGAAGGCTCGATTTAACCAGCGGCTAGCGGCAGATTTGCTGGGTCTCGGTTACCACCAGTTTCGAGGCAAACTGCGAAAGTTCAGCATTCGCAGCAAGCCCTGACGCCCCCCGAGAGGCGAGGTGCTGAATTAGCTTTCGTCGCGGTAGCGTCGTATGTAAATTGCGGCCGTCACGAACAAGGCGCAGACGATCACGCCGCCCCACATGGAGGGACTCGTCAGGAACTGAATAACATCGAGGCGCGACAGCAAACTCACTGCCTCTTCGCTGATATGCAGACTGTCTTCATCGAAGAAATCCTCCATATCCATACCGCGGAACAATGGGATCATCCCTTTGCGGCTGAAGACCGCGTCGGCAAAAAAGGACGACCTGAGAAAGATAAATTCAATTATAGGAATAAGAACAAGCGGCATAAATGCCATCAGTAAGGGCGAGCGTTTCGTAAACGCGGATACGAACAAGAACCAGCCAACGAACGGCGACATCCATATGGCGCTCGCCAGGGTGACGATCAGAGCCGCGAGCCAGTTGTCCAGCAACGGCACTGAACCCCAAATCAAATGGCCGGCATCGGCGCCCTTGGCGCTGACCCAGATGCTCGTAACTGTAAGGTTGACGAGGTGAGTCGCAATGACCACAGCAACCGTCACCAACGGAATAATCACGACGGCCGTTGCAAGTTTCGAGATCACGGCTTCGGCGTCAGTCACCGGCATCGATCGCCAAAACAGGATGCTCTTGTCTTTGCGCTCGGCGTACAAGGAATCCAGCGTATAGAAGACCGTGAGCACCATTGCCGCCAGCAGGAATACACCCGACGTCCCGACAAAAAAGCCGGTCAATGCCGCCTGTCGTTCGGCGTCACCCGCGATATTGGTTGCCCCGAATATCGCGATATCCAGCTCCTTCGCAAAACCACCCGCGAACAACAGCATCGCCAGGGTCCCGAGCGTGACGATGCTGGCGATTGCCAGCGGCGTCACATAGATCGATCGATGTTCCCAGACTTCGCGCTTCAGTAATGCGTACAGATTGCCCATCATTTGCGTGCCCCCTTCACCTTGGCAACGAACAGATCCGCCACCGAAGGTGTGCGCAGCTCGCCCAGGCCCTCCAGGTTATCCCGGCTGACGCCTTCGAACAGCAAGACGGACTTGCCGAACATTTCATGCTCTGCGATCGGCCCAAGCCCTCTTGCTTTCACCGCTAATTCGCCGGACGTGAGGAGCTCGACGAAAGATCCGGCCAGCGAATCCATCGGCTTGTCGAGCAAGATCTTGCCATCGTTGATGAACATGATGTCCGTCAACAGGTTTTCGATTTCCTCGACCTGGTGTGTCGTGATCAGAATGGTGCGTTCTTCGTCGAAGTAATCGTTCAGCAGATTGCTGTAAAATTCTTTGCGGAAGATGATATCCAGGCCCAGCGTTGGTTCATCGAGAACCAGCAACTTCGCGTCTATAGACATAATTATGGACAGGTGTAACTGGGTCACCATGCCCTTGGAAAGTTCACGAACTTTCGCGTTTGATCTAACTTTGGTTTGGCTCAGAAAGCCTTCGGCGCGTTTGCGCGAAAAATTCGGATGCACCGATTCCACGAATTCAAGCAACTGCGTAACTTTGATCCAACGTGGTAACACTGCAACATCGGCAACGAAACAGATGTTCTTCAAGAGCTCCTTGCGCTGCTTGAACGGATCGAGTCCCAACACCGAGAGTTCGCCCTCACAATCGGTCAATCCAAGGACCGCTTTCAGCAAGGTCGTCTTGCCCGCACCATTTGGACCGATTAATCCGAGGATCTTGCCCTTCTCTATGCTGAAGCTCACGTCATCAACAGCTCGGACCGCGCCGAAATGCTTCGATACGCCGCGGGCATTGACGAGGCTAGTCATTCTTCACTCCTGCATCTTTTTTCGTAGGTTCTGCACGCAACAGGTCGGTCTCGTCCAGCCCAAGCCGCTCGATTGTCGCAAGCACTTTCGGCCATTCCTTGTCCAGAAATCGCTGTCGCTCAGCTTTCAGCAGGTTGACGCGCGCGCCGTCGTTAACGAACATGCCGCGACCTCTTTTCTTTTCAACCAAGCCTTCGTCGACGAGTTCCTGGTACCCCTTCAGTACGGTGAGCGGATTGAGGCGATACTCGGCGGCCACGTTTCGCACGGACGGCAACGCGTCGCCGTCGCCGAGAACGCCCTCCAGTATCATCGCAACAACGCGATCGCGAAGTTGACGATAAATCGGCTGATCTTCATCCCATTTTGGATCCATTGACTGTCGGTTCCCGGTTCGTGCTATTGGCGTTTATATGTACGCAGTAATTTCGATGACACCTGCGCCATTAATCGTACGGCCACTCTACTGACTTTCGAGACGGAAAAGACCGGATTCGGCCACCGTGCCAATCGAAATTACGAGTGGTATTCCATCAATGTGCCCTTCAATCGTGGCGCTGAAAGACATGTCAGTCTCATTCTGGCTGCGTGCCTGCTCCATTGCCGCCGCGGCCCTGACCTCGTCCTGAATTGTCGCGTCGGCCTGGCTTGCCACAAGGGCCATGGCCATCAACAACATGATTGTAAGGCTGATTATTTCGTTGCTATGCGTCAGTCGTTCAAACATCGTCGGTCTCCCGCACCCTTTGTGTTCTGCTTGGCCCAGATTGGTGATCTGGTGTTATAGTCAACTATAACACTGAGAAGTCCGATTGCAAGCCCTTTTTGTCGATTTTTCTAACCCTGCCGCCGCTGAAGCCACGTTTACACTGATTCAAGGGACGAGAATACGATGGCAGCGAACGCAGAATCGGTGGTGCGACCAGTAAAGGCTCTTTCCAGCAGCATAGGGCTCGCCTATGCTCCGGTCATGGGGCACATTCCCGACGACAGTGCATTGATGCTGCGCTACAAGGACGGCGACATTGCGGCGTTTGAAACCTTGTATCGACGCCATAACGACCCTTTGTACCGCTATTTGTTGCGACTCTGTCGACATAGGGATACTGCCGAGGACATCTTCCAGGATGTCTGGGGCAAGATCGTCAAGGCGCGCGCAAGCTACCGGCCAACCGCAAAATTTACGACCTTCCTGTACCGGGTAGCACACAATTGCTTTATCGATCATTTGCGCCGCAATAAGCGCCATTCGAATGCTGCCGAGCTGGAGGTGGAACTGCACGCGCACCCGGGCGAGACGCTGGAGACGGCAACAGAACGCAGTCTGGCGAAAGAGCGCCTGTCAAAGGCGCTTCTGGATCTTCCCGACGAGCAGCGGGATGCCTTCCTGCTTCATGAGGAGGCGGGACTGAGCATCGACGATATCGCACTGGTGACAGGCAGCAATCGCGAAACCGCCAAAAGCCGGCTACGTTATGCGGTACAAAAACTCCGTTCCGCGATCGACGAAGACCCGGAGCAAACATGAAAAGAGATGCCGAGAATCGCGTTAATGATGCCAGCGTGACGGGTGCCTATCGTGCGATGGCGAACGAACGTGCGCCCGCCCCTCTGGACGAAAAGGTCTTGAAAATGGCGGCCGCTGCTGTGTCGCCCTATGCACGCGCGCGGGCCTGGATGCGACCGGTCGCCTGGGCGGCAACGATAGCCTTGAGCTTCGCATTTGTGCTGGAATTGAGCCAACTACCCTCGACTGATCTGAACGCCACTGGCGCGATACAAAGTGCGGACAGCGATGCGTTAGACCAGCGGGTCATGCCCAGTGAGGACGTTGCGGCCAAGGTCGGAAGGTTGGCACCACAATCCCTGCCGCCAGCCTCTATTGAGCCAGCAGATTCTCGGCAACAAGCTGAGAGGAAGCGCGCGTCGACGTCGACCTACCTCGATGCGCCTGTAAAAGACGAATTTGCGCTGCGTGAAATGTCTGTGCTGCAGGGTGCCGAAGAGCTGGCACGGGCACAGACAGGGTCGGACCCGGGTCCGAAAGCCGACCGGGCGGCGGCCAGCACACCCTCGACGATGTCGGCGGACAACGTGTCGGCGGAGCTCGCGGCCAAGCGCCGCGACGAGGCAGACAGGCAGTTGGCCAAGCGCGTTAACACCGAAGCCCGCAGCGCGGCGGCGACATTTGCGGCAACTGTTAGTGAGGAAGCAACCGACCAGGCCTGCCCTGCTGCGGTCCGAGCAACCCCCGAAACCTGGATCATCTGTATTCGCGAACTCCGGGAAAGTGGTCGGGACAAGCAGGCAGAAGACGAATACATAGAATTTCGGCAGGTATTTCCTGATTTCGACGACTCAGACACGGATAAGTAAATAACACCCGTGTCTGATGGCGGCGGCGATGCTAAAATCGCGTAGCAACTTGTCGCTTTACAACCCAGGAAACCACTAATGAAATCACCCGTTCGCGTCACCATAACTGGCGCTGCCGGCCAGATCGGCTATCAGCTAGCTTTCAGGATTGCCTCCGGCCAGATGCTTGGCACCGACCAGCCTGTCATCCTCCAACTTCTGGAAATTCCGCCCGCACTCCCGGCCTTGAATGGCGTAGTCATGGAACTCAACGACTGTGCGTTTCCGACACTGGCCGGGATTGTCGCTACCGATGACGCGAATCTTGCATTTAAAGACAGCGACTATGCGTTGCTCGTTGGCGCGCGCCCTCGCGGTCCGGGAATGGAGCGAAAGGATCTGCTGCAAGCCAATGCCGCGATATTTTCGGTGCAAGGCAAGGCGATGAACAATCATGCGAAGTCTGACATCCGCGTTCTCGTTGTCGGTAACCCGGCGAACACGAATGCATTGATTGCGAGTAGCAACGCGCCCGACATCGATCCCCGTAACTTCACGGCCATGACAAGGCTCGATCACAATCGGGCGAAAGCGCAGCTTGCTGCGAAGACAGCAAGCCACGTCAATGACATTCGTTGCATGACGATCTGGGGAAATCATTCGGCGACGCAGTATCCCGACGTCAATCATGCAAGTGTCAGCGGCCGCGCGGTGCCAGAGTTGGTCGACCAGTCCTGGCTGGCCGATGAGTTTATTCCGGTTGTGCAACAGCGTGGTGCAGCGATCATCAAAGCACGTGGTGCTTCGTCGGCCGCATCCGCCGCGTCTGCGGCGATTGACCACATGCACGACTGGGCGCTTGGTTCAGCGGATGATGACTGGGTCAGCATGGCGATCCCCGCCGATGGCAGTTATGGCATTGAGCCGGGCATCGTCTATTCCTACCCGGTTCGCTGTCGTGACGGCCAGTATGAAATAGTGCAGGGCCTGTCCATCGACGACTTCAGCCGCGAACGGATGGCCAAGACCGAGGCCGAACTTCGCGAGGAGCGTGCCGCGATCGAAGACCTGCTATAGCGTATATTCGGGCTTCACCTGAGGGTGATGCCATTCAATGTTGACCTTGCGAGGTGCACGAGTTGTCCGGTTTCCTTGTTAGTTTGTTCTGGTTGCTGCTGTTCGTTGGCGGCGGAATTTACCTCGCCTATCAGCGCGTGGATCTGCGCACTGCGACCATTGCCGCCGGCGTCGCGCTGCTCGCCTACTGGGTCTTTGGCGACGGTCACGTGCTCTGGAAGATATTCCTGACGCTCCTGTATGGACTGATGATTGTCCCCAACCTCATCGAGGTGCGGCGCGAGAAGATCACCAAACCACTGCTCGCCATTTACCGCAAGATGTTGCCGTCGATGTCGGATACCGAGCGCGAAGCGCTGGAAGCCGGTAACGTCTGGTGGGACGGCGAACTGTTCTCCGGTATGCCCGAATGGGACAAACTCATGTCCTATCCGGCGCCGAAGTTCTCGGAGGAAGAACAGGCATTCTTTGACGGCCCCTGCGAAGAACTCTGCAGGATGCTGGACGACTGGGCCATATGCCACGAACACGCCGACATGCCCAAGGAGGTATGGGATTACATCATCGAGAAGAAATTCTTTGCCATGATTATTCCCAAACAGTATGGCGGCCTCGAATTCTCAGCCTATGCCAACGCCGCAGTCATCACCAAGCTTGCCAGCCGCAGTGCAACAGCCTCATCCACGGTCGGCGTACCGAATTCGCTTGGCCCCGCCGAATTGCTGTTGCATTACGGTACTGAAGAACAAAAAGAACGCTATTTGCCTGGACTTGCAGCCGGCACCGAGATTCCCTGTTTCGCGCTGACGTCTCCACAAGCAGGATCCGATGCAGCGGCGCTCATCGACAACGGCGTCGTTTGCAAGGGCACATGGAACGGCAAGACGATTACAGGAATTCGCCTTAACTGGAACAAGCGCTACATCACCCTGGCGCCTGTAGCCACGGTACTCGGGCTGGCCTTCAAGCTCTACGATCCTGACCATCTAATTGGCGAGGAAAGCGAGTACGGCATTACGGCCGCGCTAATCCCTACCGACACACCGGGCGTTGAGGTCGGCCGACGTCATTACCCACTGTCAGTTGCCTTCCAGAACGGACCCACGTCCGGCAAGGATGTATTTGTTCCGCTCGACTACATCATCGGTGGCCCGGAGATGGCCGGCAGAGGCTGGAAGATGCTGGTCGAACTGCTGTCCGTCGGGCGAGCGATTACACTGCCGTCGACAGCTTCCGGCGGCGGGCAGGCCGCCAGTTACGCAACAGGCGCCTACGCCGTTATTCGCAAGCAATTCAACACGTCGATAGCCAATTTCGAAGGCGTCGGCGAAGCGATCGCGCGCATCGCCGGGCACACTTACATCATGAATGCGGCCGTTGCCGTTACGGCAGGCGCCATCGATCAGGGCGAAAAGCCCGCCGTGCCATCCGCCATCCTGAAGTACCACTGCACGGAACTTGGCCGAAAGACAGCCAATGACGCGATGGACGTGCACGGCGGAAAGGCCGTCATGATGGGGCCGAGCAATTACCTGGGCCGCAGTTACATGGCGACGCCCATTGCAATCACTGTCGAGGGCGCAAATATACTGACTCGCAGCCTCATCATTTACGGTCAGGGCGCAATTCGCTGCCACCCGTTCGTACTCCGCGAGCTGCATGCGGCAGCTGACGACGACCATGATCGCGGCCTTATCGAGTTTGATGATGCACTGTTTGGTCATATCGGCTACGCGATCAGCAACATGGCACGTTCTTTCTTCCTCGCGCTCACGCATGCGAAGTTCAGTCGCGTACCGCTAAATACGCCGACGCGGCGCTACTACCAGAACATCAATCGATACAGCGCCGGATTCGCGCTGGCCTCGGACTTCGCGATGCTTACGCTGGGTGGCGCACTCAAGAAGCGCGAGCTGCTTTCGGCTCGGCTGGGCGATGTCCTGAGTTCGATGTACCTGGCCTCGACCGTGTTGAAACACTTCGAAAACCAGGGCCGGCGCGCGACAGATCTGCCGCTCGTCGAATGGTCGGTGAGAACGCTTATGTACCAGGCGCAGGAATCCCTGCATTCGTTCTTGCGGAACTTCCCGAATCGACCGATTGCCGCACTGCTGCGGTTCTTCATCTTCCCACGCGGCCGCACTTATTCGGCACCGTCCGACGAAATTGCCGCCAGGGTTGTCGACCTCGCGACGACGCCCGGGGAGGCACGTGACCGCCTCAGCGCTTTCGCCTATACCACTAACGAGCCCGGCAACCCGCTAGGTCTGTTGCAGGAAGCACTGGAGCTGACCCAGAAGCACCGACCGCTCGAGCGTCGTCTGCGACAGGCACGGAAAGAGGGCCTGATTGCAGCCGACGATCTTGGACTGCAGATAGACGAAGCGGAGAAAGCGCAGGTTATTAGTAAAGCCGAGGCACGCGCCTTGCGCGAATATCATGAGAAGGTTTCCGCACTACTTGCGGTGGATGACTTTACGACCGATGAGCTGGCTCGAAACCAGGCAGGTAACTCTGCGCCGGTCAAGGCGGCAAAAAAGAAAGCGGCTCCCCGAAAAAAACCGGCCGTCAATCGAGTGGCGAAAAAGAAACCCGCAAGTAAGAAGAAAACCCGGAAAGCCTGACCGGGCCAATGAGCAGCGCGGCCGGGCCACTCTATGAGCTGATATTTCAGGCCGAGCCTGGCACAGACGCTGGTCTGCAGTCGTGGCTATCGGAACTGCGCGAGCAGCTGTTGCAGCACGACACTGTTACTGAGGCGCGCCTGTTCAAGTCCGGCAGCGATACCAACGCCGTAACGACCTGGATTCTGCAGCTACCGTGCCAGACTGAAGATACCCTGGCTGAAATGCAGGCCAGCATTTTCGCCAACGTCGATGCGGCACTCGCCGAGGAATTCGGCGATGCGGCCAGCGTATCCAGCCGTGTACTTCGGCAAGAAGCCGGCGAAGAAATTCCGGGTATCGATAATACTGACTGCCTCAACTGCGGCGCGCCGCTTCAGGGACAGTATTGTGGAATCTGCGGACAGCGCGCGCGCAGCCGGCTGATCAGCCTTTGGGAACTGATCAGTGATGCGTTCGGCGATTTGCTCGAGATGGACTCACGCTTGTGGCGCACCCTCATACCACTGTTCATGCGGCCGGGGCAGCTGACACGCGACTATCTTGAAGGACGGCGTGCTCGCTACATGCCACCGTTTCGTACCTACCTTGTTTTGAGTGTGATCTTTTTCGTTGTCGCGTTTTTCGACCCCCGCGACGATCTGAGTCTGCTATTCGAGCCGCAGGCAAAACCTACAGCGGAGCAACAAGCAGAAGAAGCTGCACAGGTTGCGGCCGCAAAAAAGGAGATCCTGGACGAACTTGCCGAAGAGGGAATCATCGTCGGCAATACCGTTATTGAAGGCGAGCAACAGGCCGACGAAGAATCAAACGAGTTCACGGAAAACACGGACGACGATTTCAAGGTCAAGGTCAACGAACTGGGCGACGCCGGATTCAACATCCAGATTGATGACGACACCGGCGCCTGCAATGTCGAGGCGGGTGATCTTGATGAGCTGCCCGAATGGTTCAAAAGGCGCTTTACAGTCGAGAAGATCAGGGAGGTCTGCGAAAAGGTCACCGCCGATGGCGGCAAGTCGCTTGGCGATCTGCTGCTCGATAATATCCCGGTCGCGCTGATCGTCTTACTTCCCCTGATGGCGCTGGTCTTAAAAGTTCTATACCCGCTGTCACGCCGATATTTTGTAGAGCATATTCTGTTCGTAATTCACTACCATGCTTTCTTTTTCCTGATTCTCATCCTGCAAATATTGTTTGCCAGGTTTGCGGCATTGATTCATATTCCAGACCTCATCACATCACTCACTATCGTCGCGGCCTCTCTGTATATACCGGTGTACCTGTACATGGCGATGCGCCACGTCTATGGTCAGGGTCGGTTCCTGACATTTGTGAAGTACGTGGCGCTGGTCGTAGCCTATAACGTGGGTACCGCCGTGACGTTGCTCGGCGCGCTGCTATTCGCGCTGGTCTCCGTCACATCAAACTAAAAGGGGAATGGGATATGCCTGTAATACGCAACACCACGGTCTTGGTAGCTCTGGCGGTAAGTCTCGCGGCATGCGGTGAAAAGGCGGCTGAAGAGCCAATGGGCGGGGAATCGGCTGAAGCCGCACCTAGCGCAGAAGCCATCACAGAAACAGCAGCAGAAATTGTTGCCCTCAAGCGCACCGCTTCACCTGCAGGCGCTCGCGTATTTTTCATAACGCCAGCGGACGGTGACGTAGTCTCGAACCCGATAGCGATCGAGTTTGGAATAGAGGGAATGAGCGTCACCAAAGCCGGCGACGATCAACCGCATTCGGGCCACCACCATCTGCTGATCGATACAGGTCTGCCGGAGCTGGGTTTGCCGATCCCGGCTAACGCCAATTATGTGCACTTCGGTGATGGCAGTACCGCGACCGAAATATCGCTTGAACCAGGTACGCACACGCTGCGTATGCTGCTCGGTGACTACCGGCATATTCCGCACGATCCGCCGGTCGCCTCGGACTCAATCACAATAACAGTTGAATAAATGGTTGAGTGATACCGCCGGTACCACTAAAATCCGGGGGTTACGTCTACCTCAGCATTGAGACATGTCCAGATCCAGCAAAGCTATTGGAATCAGCGGCCTTGCCGCCTACGTCCCGCCCTATCGGGTTTGGCTTGAGGATTGGTGCGACTGGACAAATAGTCAGTGGCCGAAGATTCGCGAGGTCGTGGGGCGCAGTTTCCGCGTCCGCGGCCCGAATCACAGCGTTTACACGATGGCGGCCAATGCCGTCCTGCGACTCATCGATCAGTACGACGTCGACCCGGCGCGGGTCAAGTTCCTGGGTCTTGGCACCGAGTCAAGCACCGACAACTCAGCCGGCGCGATCGTCGTCAAGGGCATGGTCGATGCCGCGCTAATTGCCCGCGGCAAGCCACCAATTTCGCGCAGTTGCGAGGTACCGGAGTTCAAGCATGCCTGTCTCGGCGGCGTCTACGGGATGAAGGGCGCCATCCGGCACCTGGCACTCGACGGCCGTGGCAGCCAGGCCATTGTTGTTTGTGCCGATATCGCGGAATACGCGCGAGGCAGTTCCGGTGAGCCAACCCAAGGTGCCGGAGCAGTCGCCATGCTGCTTGAAGAAGACCCACAACTGGCGGTGGTCGATCTTATCGGTTCGGGGTCGGCATCAGATTACCGGATCATGGATTTCCGTAAACCGATGATGCGCTTTTGCGGTCAGGATCGCTCCGAGTCGCACCAGGTGCAGGACTTTCCCGTATTCAATGGCAAGTACTCGACGACCTGTTATATCGACGAGACATTGCACGCGCTCAACGATATGTACGTTAAACGCGAGCTTGATTCGAGTGCCTATTTGCGTTCGCTTCGAACCGTCTTCATGCATCGGCCCTATCGGCGCATGCCCGAAACAGGTTGGGCGGTTTCGTATCTGTTTGCACTGAGCAAGGGCACCGCTGCAGACCGCGCCGAACTGGCGTCGTACTGTTATGAGGCTGGCGTCAACATTGATGCGGTGCGCGTCGAGATGGCGAGCAAGCCAGAAGTTACCGCACTGGCGAGCCCGGAAAAAGTGCAATACGAGGCTTATCCGTTGACGATGGCCGCGCTGCGGGCGTTTCGGGCATCGCGACATTACCGCAAGGAGATTCTCGATAAGCTGGCACTGGGCAGTGACACAATGCTGGATCTGGGCAATCTCTACACAGCAGCGCTACCCGCCTGGATGGCAGCGGGCTTCGAACAGGCTCTGGATGAGAATTCACTGAGCGCTGGCGAAGAAGTGCTGACACTCGGATACGGTAGCGGCGACGCGGCCGAGGTCATCCCGTTCTTTATGGCCGACGGGTGGCGCGAAGCTACCAGGAAGATCCGCTTCGCCGACGCCATGCAGTTTACGGTCGACCTGAATCGCGAGCAATACGAATCGCTGCATGATGGACGTCACGCGAAAGACCTCGACTATGTTCCCAGTAACGAATTCGTTATCGATCGGGTTGGTGGCACTGAGAGCCGGCACTTCACCGATCTTGGCATCGAGTACTACAAGTACATCGCCTGAGCGCTAGCCAGGCGCTGACTCGATCAACGCAGGTCGCAGTATCTCGCCAGGCGATCGCGATGGTTTCCCCTCAATTCCTCCCACTCCTGCTTGAACCACGGGGTAAAACGCTCGGGAACCTGCGCCAGTTCGTCGTCTAGATCATCTGCGGAGACAAACCGCACGGCTGCAATCTCACTGTCATTCGGCTGCACAGTAGCGCCGATTCGACCGAGATAGACATGGCACAGTTCGTTCTCTGATCCGGCGTCTCCATAGCCTGCCGTATAACAGAACCAATAGACATGCTCGAGCGACGCCTCGACGTTAAGCTCGTCGCTCAGCCGCCGTCGGGTCGCGGTCTCCATGGATTCGCCACGTCGCGGATGGCTGCAGCAGCTATTCGACCAGAAAGCCGGCCACAACCGCTTGCCCTCGGCGCGTTGTTGCAGCAAGAGCCCCCCGTTTTCGTCGAACAGGAAAAGTGAGAACGCGCGGTGCAAAACACCGCCACCATCGTGGCACTCCGCCTTGGACAGCGAGCCAATTTCCTTGTCGTTGCGGTCGACGAGGATTAACTCCTCGCGCTCTGACGAAACTACTCTATGGCTGTCGTTCATTGCTCGAGGACCAGAGTTCGATAGCCGGCATACTGCATCGCATCGCGCACCTCGTCCATCGTTCCCGGACACAGCGCTATGATCGAGCCCCCGCCGCCGGCGCCTGTCAGCTTCGCGCCGGCCGCACCGGACTGCCGCGCAAGTGCCGTCATTTGTTCGAGCTCCGGCGTCGATACCTCGAGCGCATTCAACAACCCGTGACAAATATTCATCGCCAGACCCAGTTCAATGTAATTGCCTGTCTGCAACAACGACACACCGGCCAGGCTAATCCGGTCAATCTCGTCAAAAATCGCATCATAGCGCTGTGGCGATTTCGCCCGCCGCTGCCGTACGCCGGCGACCTGCTCATCCGTCCGTCCCGCCTCGTTACCGTACGCAACGAGCAGGGGCGGCGTTTCGGTCAGATCGAGTTTCTCGATATGAAGCTCCCCGTCGTTACAAAACAGCATCGGCTCGGCAAATGTCGATAACGTATTGTCCACACCGGACGGCGTACCGTGCGCCAGTTTTTCGCACTCGAACGCGATCGCGTTGATGCGATCGTTCTCGATGTTAAGGCCCGTTACTTTCGAAACAGCCCGCGTAATCCCGACAGCAATAGCTGCCGAAGAGCCCAGCCCCATTCCCCTCGGCAACCCTGAATCCACAACGATAGAAAAGTGTGTCTCTGCGACACCGAGTTCTCGGAGTATCAACGCGACCGCCGCGTCGACACCCCTCAAAGCGTCGAGGTCGACTCTGCCGGAGAAACCCCAAGCGGGAATCGCCAAAGTGGTACATGAATCCGCCGCCTCGACACATACTTTGACAGCCTCCGGAACGGGCAGCGCCAACGCGTGACGACCATAGACCACGGCATGTTCGCCAAACAGGATGATCTTGCCAGCTGCCATTCCGTGGGGCTCTTTCCCAAGTGCGACCGCCCCCTGCAGATCCCCAAGTATCTCTTCCGCCTTCCAGCGTTTTATCTCGCGGCTATCGACAAGCCTGGTGACAAGCTCGTCAAAATGCTCCTCCGGGGTCTCAACAGCAGCCGCGATGCTTCGCGCATGCAGTTTCATGTGGCCTTGCTGGATGCCGCTGCTTGACAATGCCCGCAGCGCCGCAAAGTTCTGTGCGAGGCCAACGGACGCCATTAGGAGCGCCAGCTCCGTGGCCGTTTCTGCACCACCGATAGCAAGCCCGAGAGCTGCAGCAGGGTTGGCTGCCAGCGTCCCGCCAACGGTGCCTACCTTAAGTGGAATGACGATTTCTCCCTGCAGGTCGCCTTCTGCACCCTTCTTCCATCGTGTTAACGGCTGGTAGCTCCCGTTCAGCGCCGCGTACGCATGTGCGCCGGCCTCGATCGCTCGCCAATCATTACCGGTAGCAAGTGCCATCGCATCGATGCCATTCATGACGCCTTTGTTATGCGTCGCGGCTCGATAGGGATCGACACGAGCGATGTCGCTGGCCATCACGATCGCGTCGCGCAATGCAGCTCCGTCAAAATTACCGCCGGCGAGATCTTTCGCAGCCACACTGATTTCAGCCGTCACGACAGATCTATCGACGAGATTCGACAGAATGCGCAAGCAAACCTCACCTTCACAGAGACTCGCGATTCTCGGCGCGACCGCCTCGCACACGGTGTTGACCAGATTGGCGCCCATCGCATCAACGGTGTCGACTAACAAGTGAACGCGGAGCAAGGGCGCGCCGTCCGGCAGCTCGAGAATACGCACTTCAAGGTCGCGCACACCGCCACCTCGCGCTCGCAACCGCGGGTGAACGGCGTTCGCCGCCTCAAGCAGCGACTGTTTGTTTGCCTGCAGCGCCTCAACAGCGGCCTGCGGATCACTGACAGCGCCGATGTGGACCTGTCCGGCAAGAAGGGATTCGTCACACCGGGCCCTGAACCCACCACTGTCGCGGAACAGTCGCGCAGCACCGCTGACCGCGGCGACGATAGAAGGCTCCTCAACGACCATCGGCACGAGGTAGTCCCTGTCATTCACGCGAAAATTGGGCGCGACAGCAAACGGCAGGCCGAAAACACCGACGACGTTTTCAATGATTCTGTCCGCGGCGCTGGCAGACAAAACCTGCTGGCCAGCCGTCAGCCTCGCGGCGTCTCTCTCCGATAGCCAGCCCGCTTGCCGCAAGGCGTCGATGCGTTCAGGCACCGTGAGCCTGTATAGGCCCGCTAGCCGAGAGTCCTTCAAAGTCTCTTCCTCTCAACGCCCTGCATGTCTATTTCACACTCCAGGATATGACGTCCGGATACCGTTGGGTGCGTCAAGAATTCATCCAGTTGTTCAATATTGGTACCCATCAAAATACCGACGTCGCCGCCACCCGCACCGCAGGGCTTGTACACCAGTCCCGCGGCCAGAGCTTCGGCGACGAGTTTATCGTGGCCAGCCGCAAATATACCGAGATCATAGTCGTCGCTGAATTCTCGCAGCGTCTCGATATAGTCCGGAAGCTGGTTCAGCACGGTCGTTGCCGAACGCCACGCGCTTGCCATACTCGCCGCCGACCTCAACAGCGCGTCTTTCGATTGCCTGTGCCCCGCTTTCTGAAGTCGCTGCAGCTTGCCTGCCGTACTCGCCGGAACACCGCTCCAGATGAGGCGATAAGACAGCCCTTCCGGCCAACTGAGTGAGGAGCAGGTGGCTCCGTGCATGCGATATTCCAGCAGGCCACCGCTTAACGAGGTCGCAACGTCGACGCCACTGCCGACGCCGGACTGCAACCGGCGATGCACGCGCAGCGCACGGTCGAGCAGTTTGCCAGAGGGTGCCAGCGCGGCTGTCAGCGCAACGGTTAGCGCCGCGCTGGATCCAAGGCCGAGTTTTGTGCCACTCGCTTTGTCGTGGAATGCGCGTGTATCGAGTTCTATGTGCAGACGGTCGTCGCCTGACGGAGCGAGTGTCCGCCATGCGGCATCGACAAGCGGGAATTCGTCGCCCCCCTGCAGCCACCGCGGCGCCGCCTTTTCTTGAACAAAGCGCCCCTCGACTGTCGAATAGCCGGGCGCGGAGACGGAATTCCATTCCGTATTTGTCTTGCTTACACTGGCAACGGCACGCCGGTTGACGGCCATACAAACCGCCGGTGCGCCGTGCAGAACAGCATACTCACCGGACAACACGACCTTGCCGGGCGCACTTGCACGAACGTTATTCATCAAAGATCCAGCAGCCGGGCCGCGTCACCAAGTCCGGTCACCATCACGTCGAGTACTCCGTCCGTCGATACAAGCGCTGCCTGAACCTGCTCTTCATGTTCCGGCAGGCAGACGGCCTTGACCTGGGGACCGGCATCGATCGTGAAAAACACGCCTATCCCGGCGCGCTGTAATTTTCGCACGGTCTGCATGCAATGCATGGTTGCCGAGTTCCAAAACACGATCGGCGGCCGCGACGCCCACATCATGGAATGCATTTTCAGGCAGTTGTGTTCAGCTACCGCCGCAAGTTGCTGGAAGTCCCGTTTCGTGATCGCCACGCGAGCGAGCTTCAGGTCCTCGTCCTGTTTCTCTACCCAGTTTGAATAGAATGGCGAACTCTTGCGGCTGATTTCCATCGCCTCAGTTGAGCCGACTGGCTTCGGCCCGGTCTCGGTGATCGCGATAACGACGCTGAGTGGCCAGCTCGCGCCATCACGGAGCGTCCTCACGGCAACGTCATTGGCGCGGCTCTCGAGTTCCACGAAGCCGCCATACAGCGATCGGGCCGCGGATCCCGAGGCCCGTCCGGCCAGGTTCGCCAGCGCCGCCGTATCCAGCGTCCTGCCCGCCGCCTGCGCGGCGGCAATCGTGATCGCGGCAAATGCCGATGCCGAGGACGCGAGACCCGCTGCGATCGGGAAATTGCATCGACTGACAATGCGTGCCCGCGCGCGGTCCTGGCCCACTACGCGATCGAGACAGGCCGACAGGCGGGGCAACATTGCGTCGTCGACAACGTCATTGAGCACCAGCGTATCGGCGGGCAACGACGAGTCCAGCTCAACGTGCATTTCTGTCAACAAGTCTCTCAGGGTGATCGAAATGGATCCGACCGCCGGGAGATTTCGTTCAATGTCGCGCTTGCCCCAATACTTGATGAGCGCAATATTTGGCTGGGCTACGGCCGATGCCCGCATTTCTACAACTCTTTTGGTTTTGTCGATCAGGGAGCGCGGATTATAGCCCAGCCAGACCTGCGCACAGCGGCATAATTCGGTGTAACCTACACGGCCAAATCAACGAGGTTGCCGGCCATTGTCTGAAAGTTTCGCAGATCGTATCGCGGCTTATACGGCCCGCATCGACGAGCGCCTGGATAATGTGCTGCCGCCGGCTACGACCAGCCCTGCTCGCCTTCATAAAGCAATGCGCTATGCGGTGCTCAATGGTGGCAAGCGGGTTCGCCCGATGCTCATCTATGCTACGGGCGAGTGCCTCGGGGTGGATCCCGATATTCTCGACGCGCCTGCAATCGCGATCGAGCTGATTCACGCTTTCTCACTGGTCCACGACGATCTGCCAGCGATGGATGACGATGCCCTGCGTCGCGGCGAGCCTACCGTGCACATCAAGTTCGACGAAGCCACCGCCATCCTCGCCGCCGACGCACTGCAACCGCTGGCCTTCGCGGCGCTCGCAGGCGTCGATGGTGTCCCGGCGGAGACAATCGTCCGCCTGGTCGACCTCATTGCGGCGGCCAGCGGCTCCATCGGCATGACTGGCGGACAGTCGATGGACCTTGCCGCCGAGGGGACCTCACTAACTGCAGAGGCGCTCGAGCGCATGTATTCGCTCAAGACGGGCGCGCTGATCCATGCGTCCGTTCTGTCGGCTGGCCTGCTTTGCGAAGAACTTATAGACGATGATGCGGCCGCTCTCGACGGCTTTGCTCGTGCCATCGGCGTCGCATTTCAGGTCAAGGACGACATCCTGGACGTCGAAGGCGAAACCCATGTCATCGGCAAACAGGCAGGTGCCGATCAGCGCCTGAGCAAAGCCACCTACCCGGGCTTGTTCGGAATAGAAACATCGCGACAACGTTGCGACGATCTTCTGCGCGACGCGCTCTGCCACCTGCAACGGTTCGGCGACGCCGCTGCGCCGCTGGAGTGGCTGGCCCGCTTTATTGTCGAACGGGCTCGCTAGGCACATGTCGGCAGCAGCGCGCAGCATTCTGCACGTTGATATGGACGCATTCTATGCGTCAGTCGAACAGCGGGATAACCCCGAACTGCGGGGCAAGCCCGTCGTTGTCGGCGGTACCTCCAACCGCGGCGTCGTCGCGGCGGCGAGTTACGAAGCGCGAACCTTCGGTATCCGCTCCGCAATGCCGATTGCCGAAGCGCTCAGACGGTGTCCCGACCTTTGTCGCGTCAAGCCACAAATGTCGCATTACAAAACAGTGTCCAGGCAAATTTTCGCGATCTTTCGCGAATTCACGCCTTTGGTCGAGGGTCTTTCTCTTGATGAAGCATTTCTCGACGTTACGGCAAGCGTGACGCTGTTCGGCTCTCCCGCGAATATCGCGGCCGCGATCAAGCAACGTATTTTCGACGAAACTGGTTTGACGGCGTCCGTTGGCGTTGCGGAAAACAAACTGGTGGCGAAAATAGCGTCGGACCTTCTCAAGCCGGACGGACTCGCGATTGTACTTCCCGATGACTATGCAACGATCCTCGACCCGCTGCCGGTTTCCGTTATACCGGGTATCGGCAGGGAGACTCTGAAGCGCCTTTCTGCGGTCAGCATTGCCACCGTCCGTGATCTGCGGACCGCCGACGACAGAACGCTTCAACCCATCTTCGGGCGCTACACTCAAAAGACGCTTGACCGGGCATCCGGAATCGATACTCGCCCGGTAGTATCGGCACGAGCAGAAAAATCCATCAGTGCGGAAGAGACCTATGATGTCGATCTCGACTGCCGCGAACAAATGGACCGCGAGCTGTTGCGCCTGACCGAGCGTACGGCTACCCGCCTGAGAAAAGCGAATCTGGCTGCAAACACGGTGCAGATCAAGATACGGCAGTCTGATTTCACAACCTATACGCGGCAGCGGACAGTAAGGCCAGCGGCAAACGGCACCGATCAGATCTACGCCGTAGCCCGTGAATTGTTGCAGGCCTGGTTGCGGCAGAGCCCTGATGCGAAGATTCGCCTGCTGGGCGTTGGCGGCAGCGGGCTGGCGCCGGCGCAGCAACCTGACCTGTTTTCGGGGGTCGAAGATGGAACGGCTGCACCGATTGACCGGACCGTCGACGAAATACGTGATCGATTCGGAAATGCCGCGCTCGGCCGGGCAAGGACGTTGGACCGGTGATGTTTAAGGTAGAATCGGGGGTCGGCGATACTCGCTGTGGGGACTCATGTATACCAGCTTCTTTGGACTGAACGAAAAGCCGTTCTCGATAACGCCAGACCCGCGCTACCTGTTCATGAGCGAGCGGCACGGCGAGGCATTGGCTCACCTGGTGTACGGCGTCACCGAGAGCGGTGGCTTCGTTCAACTTACCGGCGAAGTGGGCACCGGCAAGACGACACTGGTTCGGACGCTGCTGCTGAACCAGATGCCCGACAACGCGGACGTCGCCGTCGTGCTAAATCCGCAGCTATCAGTAGTGGAGTTCCTCGCGACGATTTGCGAGGAGCTGCACATCGATGTACCGCACAACAAAGGTAGCATCAAAGCGCAGACGGATGCGCTCAACCGGCACCTGCTACAAGCGCATGCCGCTGGCCGCCGAACCATTCTGATCGTCGACGAAGCGCAGAACCTTTCTCCCGCCGTTCTCGAACAGGTGCGTTTGCTGACTAATCTCGAGACCGCAAAACAAAAGCTATTGCAGATCATCCTGATTGGCCAACCCGAGCTTCGCGAGCTACTGGCCCGTAATGATCTCCGACAACTCGCGCAACGTATCACCGGGCGCTACCACCTTGAGCCACTAACGCGTGAGGAAACCGCGCAGTACATTGAGCACCGGCTGAAAGTCGCGGGTGCCGTCGGCGAAGTATTCGACAGCGGTGCAAAAAAGGAAACCTATCGCCTGTCACAGGGGGTACCGCGGCTTATCAACGTCATCTGTGACCGGGCGCTGCTCGGCGCCTACAGCCGCGAGTCGCGACGAGTTGATCGTCGCATCATCCGCCGCGCCGCCGCCGAGGTTAGCGGACAATTGGCGCGCTCACGGTGGCTGCGCCCCGTTGCGGCGGCTGCCGGTCTGGCCGGCCTGGCGATTATTGCCGCCACTATGTGGTCCAGCATACAGCCGTCGGACGTCTCGCCCGCCAACATTGCAGCCAATACGGATGACGCGTTTCCAGTCGCTGCCGCCGAAGTCGTGGATACGGAGGTCGTACCGGAGGAGGACCCGAGCCCGGCCGAACCAATTACCACAAGCAATGTGGTCGAGCCCGAGCCGACACTCAGTGAGCAGCTCGGCCTGGCTCGGGATCTGACCAACACTTCTACCGCGCTGCGCTCGCTATTCGACACATGGGACCTCAGCTACGATGCAAGCCGCAGTGGCTGCTCGCAGGCAAGCGAAAATGGTCTTGCCTGCCTGTACCAACGCGGGTCCTGGGCCAGTCTGCGACAGATGGACAGGCCTGCTGTACTGACCCTGGTGGACGATGGCGGCGACACCCACGAGGTTGTGCTGCTGGCGATTCACGAAACCACTGCGGATCTGTCAATCGGTGGGGTGCGGGTAACGCACAGCGTCGATGCGATTACCAATGCCTGGTTTGGCCAGTACATGTTGTTGTGGCGCCCGCCCGGCGGCGAAGCTGTTTCGCTCGGTCCCAATTCCACCGGTGCCGACGTTATCTGGTTACGCGAGAGTCTTGCCGCTGTCGACGCTCAGTTTGCCAGCAGCAATCCAAATTCCGAAGTCTACGATGAGGAACTCGAACAACTCGTGCGGACGTTTCAACGTGCCCACCGCCTCGACGTCGACGGGCTGGCCGGACAACAGACACAGATCATCATCAACTCTTTGCTCGCGGTCGACGGCACGCCGCGCCTCAGAACCGCGTTACTGGCACGGGACTAGACGATGTCGTTCATACTCGATGCCCTGAAAAAATCAGAAACTGACCGCCAGCAGCAAAGCTCTGCTGAGTTCGCCAAGGTTCCCACCAGCGCCGGCCCCGTTCGTGCGCCCGGCTGGCTCCTGCTGCTGGGCTTGTTGCTTGCCATCAATCTGCTCGTGCTGCTGGGGCTGTTTTTCCGGTCGACGAATGAAAACGCAGCTACGCCTGCTGCGCCACTGGCGCAGACGAACACGCTGCCGCCTGAAAATACTGAGGATTTTGCAGCTCAGAAGATTCCGGGCAGTCAGGAGAAATCGAGCTTTGCCAACCGGATCGCCGAAGCTCAACGAAACAGGCCGCAGGTGAACGAAGACGCCGCGGTCGTCAAGCTTGAGGATGGACTCGAGTCCGCGCCGCCTGCAGCCGTAGTCATCGAAGAGCCGTTAACGAACGCTGCTTCATTGCCCACAATCTACGAGGTCGTAGCGAATGGTAGCGTTGTGCTACCGGAGCTGCATCTGGATATTCATGTCTACAGCAAGCTTCCTAAAGATCGTTTTGTGTTTATCAACATGTCAAAGCAGCGCGAGAAGTCGCAGCTCAGCGAGGGGCCCGTTGTCGAAGAGATTCGGCCTGATGGTGTTGTTCTCGCCTATCGCGGCATTTCGTTCCTCCTGCCCCGCGACTAGAGCAGGTAGCTGGTGACCAAATACCTCGAGGGAAACGGGTTTGCTATTGCGTTGACCTCCGGCATCCACCAGGTAATGGGCGAGCAAGAGCTGCTCAATCGCATCAACGTTTTCCCCGTCGCAGACAGCGACACCGGTACCAACCTCTGTCTGTCACTAAGTGCCGTATTGCCAGTGCTCGGCAGTGAAGACGAAAAACACCTGGGGACGATGCTCGCGGCTGTTGCCGATGCGCTGCTAGACGCTGCCCGCGGAAACTCCGGTGCTATCGTCGCGCAGTTCTTTCAGGGCATGAGTGACTCGGCCGGCGAAATCACCCGATTCACGACCTATACGTTCGGCAAGGCTGTCGCGATGGGCAGCGAGTATGCGCACGATGCGCTGTCGAAGCCGCGTGAAGGTACCGTCCTCTCCGTCATCGCCGCTTTTTCAAACAGCGTCAGTCACCAGGTCGCCGACGCAAAGGAGGCGGATTTTGCGGTTCTCTTCAAAGTAGCCCTGGGCGCCGTCGAGGAAGCCCTTGCCAATACCCCAAACCAGCTGGAGGTGCTGCGCAAGGCCGGCGTCGTAGATGCGGGCGCCAAAGGCTTCGCTGAGCTTGTAGCCGGCATGTGCCGATATATTTGCGATGGTGATGTAGTGCCCATGCCGGATACATCACTGCTCGATGATATCGAACCTGCCATACCATTTGCGGAAGCCGATAATGCATCCCGATTCAGATTCTGCACAGAATGCCTGGTAACTGCGGAGGACATCAATCGGCGAAAGCTGCGGGAAGCACTTTCCGAGATCGGGGATTCACTGGTCCTTGCCGGCACCAAACGCAAGGCAAAGATCCACATTCATGTCGACGATCCTGACGCAGTCTTCGACCTTGCCCGGGAATTCGGCGAACTCAGTGCTGAGAAGGCCGACGACATGCATCGCCAACAACACAGCATGCAGGCCGGGAGGCGTCGGTTCGCCGTGATTACGGATTCGGCAGCCGACATTCCTGATGAAGCAATGGAGCGCCTCGACATACATATGGTCCCGTGCCGGATCCAGTTTGGAAATCACGGTTATCTGGACAAGGTCAGTATCACGATCGATGAGTTCTATGCGGAGCTTGCATCAAACAACGAGCATCCCACGACATCCCAACCCGCTCCCGGAGACTTCCGTCGACAGTTTCAGTTCCTCGCCAGCCACTTTGAAGACGTGCTTTCTCTCAATCTGACGAGCCTCGCCAGTGGCACGTTTGAGGGTGCTCGCTCCGCAACCGAGAGAAGCGATGCGCCGGGACGAATCCACGTCATTGACACCAGGAATGCGTCCATGGGTCAGGGCCAACTGGTTGTACTTGCGGCGGAATGTGCCGACCGTGGCATGGATATCGACGCGACGATCAAGCTCGTAGAAAAGCAAATCCCGAAGACCCGGACGTTTGCGCTACTCGACGATCTTCGCTATTCCGTGCGCGGCGGCCGGGTACCCGCGTGGGTCAAGACGGTCGCCGATCTTTTGCACCTGAAACCGATAATCGCAACGAAGCCGGATGGCCGGATTTCACTCGCCGGCTTCCTGTTTGGACGACGAAACCGAACTGCGCGATTCGCCAGGTTCATTGCACGCCGCGTCATCGCAAATGAGGCGATTAACGTTGGAATTGGTCATGCCGTCTGTGAGGAAGAGGCCAGGTTGCTTGCCGAACAGGTACGAATGCGAATGCCGCTGACCGAGAGCCTGGCGATCAACGGACTCGGGCCAGGATTGGGCGTGCATGGTGGGCCCGGCACGCTACTCGTTTCCGTGAGCCCGGTTGTTTCATTCGATAATCTCGCCAGCGGCGTCGACTAGCTCCTTGCCCTCGTTGCGCGCATTGTTGACGCGACGATCTACCGGCCAGGCCCTGAGTGGCGGCGTCTGCAGAGCCACATCGTCCAGGAAGTCCGCGGACCCGGCCAGCCACTCGTTGGCCGTCTCCGCCTGTAGAATGACCGGCATTCGGTGGTGCAGCGGCTGCATGAATTGATTTGCTTCGGTCGTAATCAAGGTGGTCGTTTGCAACGACTCACCGGTCTGCTTGTCCGTCCAGTTCTCCCAGAGTCCGGCTAGCCCAAACGGCTCGCCGCTCGCCAGGGAAATGAAATACGGTGTCTTGGCATCGTTCTCCCGTCGCCACTCGTAGAATCCGTCGGCCAGAACGATACAACGTCGGTGCCTGAAAGCAGCTCGATAAGACGGCTTCTCTGCGACGGTCTCCGCGCGAGCGTTAATCATACGATTGCCTATAGACGGGTCTTTGGCCCAGAACGGCACGAGCCCCCAGCGCAGCATGACAAGCTCGCGTTTGTCTTCATCGTCGCGAACAGCCGCAATGTCCTGCGTCGGCGCGATGTTGTAGCGGGGCTTTAGTACGACAGAGGCCGTTGCACCGAACAGCGCGGCAGCCGCTTCAGTGGGTGAGTAGAAGGCGAACCGGCCGCACATACTTACTCGCGAATCCCAACACCGCGTCGCATCAGGATCATGCAGGCCGAAAACAACCCTACGATGAACACAATCAGGATGAAGTATGCATGGCCGATACTGATATCCGAGGTGCCAAGGATGCCGAAGCGAAATGCGTTGACCATGTAGAGAATCGGGTTTGCCTTGGAAACGGTTTGCCAGAACTCAGGCAGCATCGAGATCGAATAAAAAACGCCGCCGAGATAGGTCAGCGGCGTAAGAACGAAAGTTGGCACAATAGAGATATCGTCGAACTTCCTGGCGAAAACCGCGTTGATGAAACCCGCCAGCGAAAATACGATCGAAGAAAGCAACACGATCGAAATCGTGATAAATGGATGGGCAACGTCCAGCCTTGTAAAGAATAACGCAATTATCGTGACAAGCAGGCCGACAAGCATCCCGCGCAGTACGCCACCCGCTACGTGACCCACGATAATTGTTGCGTAGGACATCGGCGCAACCAGCATCTCTTCTACATGGCGGCCAAACTTCGCGCCAAAAAATGACGATACGACGTTGCCGTAGGAGTTTGTTATCACTGACATCATGATCAGTCCCGGCGCAATGTATTGCATGTAGTCGAATCCGTCCATGCTGCCAATACGCCGCCCGATCAGGTTGCCGAAAATAATAAAATAGAGTGTCATCGTGATTGCCGGAGGCACAATCGTCTGAACCCAGATACGCAGAACGCGCACGATCTCCTTGCGGATGATCGTCTTCGCGGCCACCAGGTTGAGCCTGATATTCATGCTGTTGCTGCCCGCTTCTTGCTGTCAACCAGGCGCATGAACAGTTCCTCAAGGCGATTCGCCTTGTTGCGCAGGCTGGAGACATGAATATTCTGTGCACTAAGTTGTGCAAACAGGTCGTTGAGGTCCCGGCCAGGACCCTTCTCTACCTCCAGCTCGCCATCATCTCGCAGACGGGTCGTGAAGCCATCAAGATCCGGCGCTGCCGATATAGCGGCGCTGAGACTCAGCACGAAAACCTCGCGCTGCAGTTTTCTCAATACGTCACTCATCCTGGCATCCTCGATAATCTTGCCCTCATCGATGATCGCTATATGCCGGCACAAGGACTCAGCCTCTTCCAGGTAGTGCGTAGTGAGAATGATCGTTGTGCCGGCTTCGTTGATTTTCTGCAGGTACTCCCACATTGAACGGCGAATCTCGATATCCACGCCTGCGGTCGGCTCGTCAAGGATCAGCAAGCGCGGTTCATGGACCAACGCGCGGGCAATCATCAAGCGCCGTTTCATACCACCCGAGAGACTGCGTGCCGGATCATTGCGGCGGTCCCACAGCCGCAGTTCGCGCAAGTATTTTTCAACACGTTGCTTCGCGAGCTTGCCACTCAGACCGTAGTAGCCCGCCTGATTCGAAACGACATTGCCAACCAGTTCCCACAGGTTTACGTTGATCTCCTGGGGAACAATGCCAATGCAGGCTTTGGCGGCTTCGAGCTCGGCATCCAGATCGTGGCCAAAAACTTCGACTTTCCCGCCACTCTTATTGACCAGTGAGCTGACGATTCCGATCGCCGTCGTCTTTCCCGCGCCGTTGGGGCCCAGCAACGCATAGAAATCGCCTGACTCCACGGACAGGTCTATGCCTTTCAACGCCCGGTTGCCGTTGCTGTAGGTCTTGCTTAGGTTGCTTATTGAGAGCGCCTTCATGAGGCCGCGTATTGTACCCGCGCGTTCACCGTCATCACACCTTCGGAACACGAATACCGGCGGCGCTTCGGTGTGTGACCCCTCGCCCTGCTCCGCGCATCGCGCATGCAGCTGCAGATTGCCTGTTTCTATGCTGTGCATTGCGCCGGGTCAACATCACCTGCAGGGCAAAGTGGTGGGAAGACCGACGTGCTGATGGGCTGGCGGCCGAACCAGTGCCAAGCAGGCGGCGCCAGACGTCGTTGTTGTCGGCGAAACGTAACTGCAGCAGGTCACCGCGCTGTGCTGTCCGATGTAGCAGCGCGACCAGCGTTAGTTCCGCAAGTCGCTCGCACCAGTCCAGCGTAGCGCCGCATGCAAGACGCACCGCATACGGATTGCGGCGTGCGAGTTGCCAGAGAAAACCGATGCCCGCCGTCTGCAGTGCCTGGACCGCTTTGTCAGGCCTGTCACCCGCATCGATCAGGTCAATCTGGGGGTCGTCGTCAAGCAGATGCTGCCAGTATTCACTTTCCTGCTCCCGGAATGAGAACAACAGGAAAGGTGCGTCGGCGAGTCGCCTGCGCTCGGCACCGTCTATTTTGTACGTCGCGAAGACGGTGAAAGCGGCATCGCGCGAATCCGAAACAGCGCCCAGGAACGAGCGGTTTAGCGCAGCAATATTCTCCAGATCGTCCTTCGTTGGTCCCTGGTAGTCCATTTCACCCCCTTCAGGCGTTCTTTTTCGCCAATAGTTGTATTTTCTATATTTCGCACTAGTCGACCATTTATGGATGATATAGGCTACTGAAATACTATATATGGTCCTTTTCTTTCAAAAGAGGCAAACAATGCGACTAACAGACGACCGCTACTCGGGAGAACGCCGCCAGTTCGAGCTGGCCCTGCGAATGATCCGACACGAAGCCCGCACACGCACGATCCGCGAATGCACAGGACTCTCCGACGACCGCATCCGTAAGCTGTATGCCACCTATTTCCGCGACGGTGGCAGGTCGGAAATCAAACGCCGACGCGGGAAATCACCTCGCCAGGTCACCCGGTACGTCAAGAGCCCGGAACATCAGCTGCAGGCAACAACACTGGTGGCGCTGTTCCATACCGGCTTGCTGGTACGCTTGGATGCCGACGACAAAGTGCACGCCTGCTGGCCGCGACCCGATGTCGAATTCGGCCACCGCTTGTGCCGCGCTTATGAAACCTATCAGCTACTCCATGACAACGCGAAACTGAGTTTTGAGTGGGTCTGGAACCTGCTGCAATGCATCTCTCTGAATGATGAGCTTTACCTGGCACATTGCGGGTCTTGCGAAGCACGCTATGTGCAGGACGCCTACGCGCTCGATCACAAAATCTGTCCGAGCTGCTGTATCGAGAGCAGTACGCAAACCGCGCGCTCGAAACGCACACTCGCTACTATCCGAACTCCCGGCTGAGCGCGCTTTTCCGGTACAATGTGCGCCACGCGGCGCGGCCGCGTCAAAACAAGAAATAATTTAAAGGGAGTAGCAACATGCTAAAAGAATTCAAAGATTTCGCAATGCGCGGCAACGTTGTGGATATGGCGGTCGGTATTATCATCGGCGCCGCTTTCGGCAAGATTGTCTCGTCACTGGTGTCCGATGTGATCATGCCGCCGATAGGCATGCTTACGGGCGGAATCGAGTTCAGCAGTCTCGCAATTGCTCTGGGCGATGGTGCGGCCGCACCGGCAATTAACTACGGCATCTTCATCGATACCGTTATCAATTTTGTAATCGTCGCGTTCGCGATCTTCATGGTGATCAAGGGAATCAACTCCATGAAGAAAAAGGAAGAGGAGAAGCCGGCTGAGCCGCCCAAGCCGTCTAGTGAAGAAGTACTCCTGACCGAGATTCGCGATTTGCTCGCGAAGCAGTAAACGACAGAACAGCTGCAAGTGACATCGTCGTCGTCGTTCAGCGACGATGTCATTTAGTGTTCGCACCTGGAATCGACGACAGCCTTGGAAGATCACAACATATTTGCGGGCGCCTTCGTAGATCGAAGCGGTGACCGGCGCAAGGATTCGGCGTGGCTTGCCAGCGCCGTAATCAGCGAAGATGCACGCTTCGTGCCGGTGTGGGGCGACCGTTGCCTGGTTGGTGGCGATCCACTTCACGCCGTGCGGCTAATGCGCTCGCAGATTGAAGGCTATATCGACGATCACAACCTTGTCTTTCTCGGCCTCTTCAGAAACCAACCGGTGTTCGCGCTTGCGATCAAGCCCGAGGCAGAGCAGCCTTTTCAGGAGCTGGGCGATTTCGAGAACCTGAGATTTCTGGGCACTCGGCTGCCACTGGACGAGGCCAATCTCATAGCCCATGCCCGCGCGTTGGTGTTATGGCATGCGTCCCAGTCTTATTGTGGAATTTGCGGGTCGCCAGCGCTGCCGGATGCTGGTGGTAACACCAGGCGATGCGTAAACGCCGACTGCGGCACCGAGATTTTTCCGCGCACAGACCCGGCCGTTATCGTACTTGTTCATGACGGCAAACGCTGCCTGCTCGGACGACAGGCAAGCTGGCCGGAGAACCGCTACTCGACGGTCGCGGGTTTTGTCGAACCGGGCGAAAGCCTCGAGGACGCCGTTCGCAGGGAGGTCTTCGAAGAAACCAATATTCGTGTCGGTGCCGTGCATTATCACAGCTCGCAACCCTGGCCGTTTCCGTCAGCGTTGATGCTCGGCTTTATTGCCGAGGCAACGACGAGCGAGATCATTCTCAATGATGGCGAGCTTGAGGACGCGCAGTGGTTTTCTCGTGAACAGCTGCGTTCGGATTTTCCCAAGTTGCCGTTTCGGATATCCATCGCCCGACGCCTGGTGGACCACTGGATTTTGCTCGGCGACGACAGCTGACCGTGTGTCTGATTGTCCTGGCGATCGGGCAGAGTCAACGGTATCCGCTGATACTCGCGGGCAATCGTGACGAATTCCATGCGCGGCCAACCCGCAAGGCCGAGTGGTGGGCTGACAGGACGGACATTCTCGGAGGGCGGGACCTGCAGGCCGGGGGCACGTGGCTGGCACTGCATCGCAGCGGACGATTCGCAACGGTAACCAATTACCGTGACGCGGAGCCGGTGTCGGCGAAGTTCCGTTCGCGTGGTCATCTGGTCACGGAGTTCCTAGACAGCGAGGAGTCGCCGCTCGATTACCTGAGCGCCATTGACGGCGAGCGCTATGCCGGGTTTAACCTTATCGCGGGTGATGGGAAAGAGTTTGCGTACGTCTCCAATCGTGGCGCCGGGCCGCGCCAACTGGCGGCCGGCATCTATGGCCTCAGCAACGCATTACTCGATGGTCCCTGGAGCAAGGTGGAACGAAGCAAGAGCAGCTTGCGGAAGCTGCTGGACCGTGACGCGGTCAATGAGACCGAAATGATGCGCTTGCTAAACGATCGCGCAAAGGCACCGCTGGAAGAAGTCGAATCCGGCGCGCTCGACTTCGCCACAATGCACGCAATAACGGCTCCGTTCATTGTGACACCGGACTACGGCACTCGAGCCTCGACCATCATTCTTGCGGACAGTGCTGGTACCTGGCGAATTACCGAACGACGTTTCGACGCCGCTGGCGGGTCGATCGGCGAGTCCCGATATTCGTTTATGACAGTGCCGTCTTCAGGCGAAAATTCTCAATAGCCAGGCCCGAATATCCCCGATCTCGTCAGGGCAGACCGCGTGCGCCATCGGATAGTCGTGCCACTCGACAGGAAATCCGGCCTCGATAAGCTTGTCGGCGGATGCCCGACCCCACTGCATGGGTAGCATCGGGTCAAGGCTGCCGTGCGCCATGAAGACTGGCAGATCGCGATAGTCCGCGTTCTTGCTGACTTCGCCCGGCAGAGCAATGTACGTTGAGAGCGCCATTAGTCCTGCCAGCTTTTGCTTTGCGCTTAAGGCCACGTGAATAGCGATGACGCCACCCTGCGAGAAACCCGCGATGACAATCCGACGTTCATCGACGCCGCGCTCGACCTCGCGATCAATCAGCATCTCGAGCAGTGCGGCGCTTTCGAGCACCCCCTTGGCGTCAGCCCTGCCTTCGGAGTCCAGACTTAGAATGTCGTACCAGGCGCGCATTGCCATCCCGCCATTGATAGTCACGGGTCTCACGGGCGCATGCGGAAAGACAAAACGCAGCGACAGTTCAGGCGGAAGCCGCAGCTCCGGCACAATCGGTTCGAAATCATGCCCATCGGCGCCAAGACCATGTAGCCAGATCACGCTACCGACAGGATCCTCACCCGTGGTGACCTCTACGGTTTCAGGTAGCTGCATTTCGAACCTCCATGATCGATAAAGCGGCGCAGTGTAGCGCAAAAAACAGCACGAAAAAGATGAACAATAGCCTTGACCATTTATGCGCATGAGGTTATAAGTATGCGCATATTTATGCGAAGTGCGGTTAAACAAGTATGCCTAATTCGACTGAGGATCAGACCCTGAGACGCGAGGCCATCGTGGCGATGCTGCGTCAGGGCCCTGCGCGTACGCAGCAATCCGTCGTCGATGTGCTCCTTAGTGAGGGGCTTGTCGCAACGCAATCCAGCGTCAGTCGGGATCTTCGCGAACTCGGCGCCATCAAGACTTCGCAAGGATACGAGCTGCCCGAGCAGGATCAGTCGCACGACAAGCCGATGGCCGATATTGCGATGCTGCTGCGGAAAATCAGCCCCGCCGGACCGAATCTGCTGGTCATTCGTACCGCGATCGGTGCGGCGCAGCGAGTCGCCCTTGCACTGGACCGTAGCGACTGGCCGGAGATGGTCGGCAACATAGGCGGTGACGATACGGTTTTTGTGGCCACGGAATCGGCAATTGCGCAAAAAAAACTCATTGCACGGATCGAGCGTTCCGCTCGAGCCTGATCACTTACGGATAAACACACTCATGAGCAAAGACACGTCCCCAATTATTCTCGCGTTTTCGGGCGGCCTGGACACATCCTTCTGCGTACCGTGGCTGAAAGAAAATTATGGCCGGGATGTCATTACCGCATGTGTGGACACCGGTGGCATTGATGCGGGGGCGGCTCGCGCACTCGAGGAGCGTGCCCTGGAACTCGGCGCTATCGAGCATATTCTCATCGATGCCAAACAGGAGTTCTTCGACACCGTAATTCGTTACCTGATTGCCGGCAACGTGCTGCGCGGCCAGGCCTATCCTCTATGCGTCGGGGCTGAACGAGGACTGCAGGCGGAACGGCTGGCCAGGATCGCGACCGAACGCGGCGCGATAACCGTCGCCCACGGCTGCACGGCGGCAGGCAACGACCAGGTACGTTTCGAGGTGGCTTTGCGCACTCTAAACCCTGACCTGGAGTCGCTAGCACCGGTCCGCGATAACAACTGGGTTAGAGAAGAACAGCTGCAATACCTTGAGAAAAACGCTTTGCCGCTGCCGCCGCAGGGATCTGCGTATTCAATTAACCGCGGGCTGTGGGGTATTACGATCGGCGGCCAGGAAACACTGACCTCGGAGAACTCGATCCCCGAGTCGGCCTGGGTGCTATCGGCCAATGCGTTCAGCGAGCCGAAGCCGATGACTCAGCACACGATAGAGTTCGACTGTGGTGTGCCGGTCGCCCTCGACGGTGAGGATCTGGCGCCCGTGGCATTAATCGAAAAGCTCGAAGTGCTTGCCGGCGGCTATGGCATAGGACGTGGCATCCACCTCGGCGATACGGTTCTCGGCACCAAAGGACGTGTCGCGTTCGAGGCGCCCGCAGCAATTACCCTGATTGCGGCACACCGCGAGCTGGAGAAGCTGGTACTCAGCGCCCAGCAGGCGCGCATTAAGGACAGTGTTGCCGCCGTTTATGCTGATCTTGTCCATGAAGGCAAGCAGCTCGACCTCGCCTGCGACGACATCGAAGCCATGCTGGCGTCCTCGCAAAGGCGGGTTACGGGGTCCGTAAAATTCGCGCTGCGACCCGGCCAGATGTTTGTCGAAGGCGTCAGTTCACCGTACTCGCTCCTTGCAGCCACCAGGGGTGTTTATGGCGAATCTGCCGGGGAGTGGACCGCCAGCGACGCGGTCGGTTTCGCCCGCATCCTCTCACTGACCGGGTCACTGCAGACCCGTGCCGGGCAAACGGCGACGGCCGGCAGACCATCATGAAAAACGCCGTTGTCGACAAGATAGCCTCGGTGGCGCAGCACAACGCGCTTGGCGCTGAACTGCGACTGTCCTCCGATATTCCGTGCGAAGAAGGTGTGCTCGTGGCAGCGCGGGTTATGAATAACAAGTCGCGTTACAACCAGCTCGAGCTCACCTCGGGGCGCATGGCGACCGTGAATCAGGGCGACATCATCGTTGGCGCCCTCGGGCATCGCAAGGCGCTTCGTGGTTACTCCGGCCACCTGCCAACAGCTCTGAAGCCCGGCGATACCATTCAGATTCTTAATATCGGTGGCGTCCTTGGCGTTTGTGACTCCGCCAACCCCGATGTTGGCCCGCCGTTTGATTGCAAGGTTCTCGGCACCGTCCTGAGTTTTCCCTATCTCGGTGAGCGTATCGGCGTGCCCGCACGCGCAGGTTCCGAATCGCTCTCAGACGATGAACCCCTGAATACCCATGGCGTACCCGTCATTGCAATGGCCGGTACGTGTATGGACTCCGGAAAGACTGCGGCCGCCTGCGCGATCGTCGGCAGGCTTCGGCACTTGGGTTTTCATGTTGCTGCCTGCAAAGCAACCGGCGTCTCGCTGCGTCGTGACGTTCTCGCGATGGAAGACGCCGGCGCTTCCGAGACGATGATCTTCTCGGACTTCGGTATCGTTACGACTACGGCTGCCAACGGCCCCGCACTAACACGTGCGCTGTTGACAGGCCTCGCTAAGAAACGTCCGGATGTGATTGTCCTGGAACTCGGCGACGGCCTGCTGGGCGCCTATGGTGTCGAGGCGATACTGTCAGACACAGCGATCCGCAATGCGTTGAGCGCGGTCGTTCTATGCGCCAATGATCCGGTCTCCGCCTGGGGCGGCACCAAGATACTGCGTGAACAATTCGACATAGAACCGGCGGTCGTTACCGGGCCAGCAACGGACAACGACGTCGGCATTCAGCAAATCGACGAGCGCCTTGCTCTCCCCGCAATCAATGCACTGTCCAACGGCGTCGCACTGGGTGATCGAATTGCCGCATTGCTAAACAAGGAAACCACATGAGCCGCTCCATACCTGCCGTCGTGCTCGGTGCCAGCGGTTACGTCGGCGGCGAGCTGTTGCGTCTCATTGCCGCGCACCCGCAATTCGAGCTGGCAGCCGCCGTGTCCGACAGTCGTGCCGGCGCTTTGATCAGGGACACGTTCGCACACCTTTCGCCGGCATTCCCCGACGCGACCTTCGTCGCGCATAGCGGCTGGATCGACGCTCTCGAGTCCGGCAGCTCGCTGGCATTGTTCTCGGCGGCGCCCCATGGTGCTTCGGCGGCCCTCATCGCCAACGCGCTCCGCGCGACGGAGAAGAAGGATATTGATGTGCACATCGTCGACTCGTCGGCGGATTTTCGCTACCAACAACAAGACAAGTACGAAACGATTTACAGCACGCCCCACGGCGCCCCGGAACTGCTCGATCAGTTTGCCTGCGCGGTGCCTGAACACGTCGACGCGATCAGCACGAGGCACGTCGGGCACCCCGGATGTTTCGCAACAGCAACGCTGCTCGCAGCCGTACCGCTGATTCGCTCGGGGCTGACAGAGGCAGAGCTGTTTGTCAGTGGCGTAACGGGCAGCACCGGATCAGGGCGTAGCCCGCAGCCGGGCACGCATCATCCCGAACGCAACAGCAACCTGTATGCCTACAAGCCATTGGCACACCGGCACGCCCCTGAAATGGCAGGACTGACCGAGGCGGCAAGTGGCCGGGAAACACGTGTGCACTTTGTCCCTCACTCGGGGCCCTTTGCTCGCGGTATTCATATAACGCTGCAGGCGGTTGCGAAAAAGTCCGTGACCGAGCAATTAGTGCGTGAGGTCTTCGACGAAACGTATGCGACCGCACCGTTTGTCGAACTGCTCGGCGCAACTCCCAGACTCAAGAACGTCGTCGCCAGTAACATGTGTCACCTTGGTGTCGCGAGTGACGGCGACTGTATCGTCGTCATGAGTGCCATCGACAACCTGGTGAAGGGGGCCGCCGGCGGCGCCATGCAGTGGATGAATCGGCTCTGGGACCTTCCCGAGACTGCGGGGCTCACCGCGCCCGCACCGGGTTGGACGTGATGTCCGGCGCGCAGAAACAAATGGCGATGGCCGATCCTCGCGTCCGTGAAGCACGCTATACAATCCCTGTCTACGGACAACTGCCGTTCGTACCCGAACGTGCCAGCGGTTGTGACATCTTCACCGCCGATGGCCGGCGCATACTGGACCTGTATGGGGGTCACGCTGTCGCCGCGTTGGGTTATGGGCACCCTGGCCTGGTACACGCAATACAGGAGCAGAGCAGCAAGCTGCTGTTCCAGAGCAACATGGTCGCACTCGAGGTTCGCGCAAACGCGGCCGAGAGCCTGGTGCGAGTAGCGCCCAAGGGCATTGAGCGCGTCTTCTTTGTGAATTCCGGTGCCGAGGCCAATGAGAACGCATTGCGAATGGCGTGCGCCGCGACTGGCCGAAAGAAGGTCCTGGCGATCACCCAGGGCTTTCATGGCCGCACCGCGGCCGCCGCCGCTGTTACCTGGAACTCGGAGAAATGGTACGGCTTCCCCGCAAAACCCTTCGAGGTCGACTTCATACCGCGCGACAACTGCGAAGCAGCGCTCGATATGATCGATAGCGATGTTGCCGCTGTCATCGTCGAGCCTGTGCAGGGTGTCGCAGGTGCTTATGACCTGTCTGAGAACTTTCTGAGGACGCTGCGGCAGCAAACCCGGGCGCTCGACGCTGTCCTCATCGCGGATGAAGTGCAATCGGGCATGGGACGTTGTGGGCAGTTCTTCGGCATGCAGGTACACGATATCGATGCCGACATTGTCACCAGCGCAAAATCACTCGGCGCCGGTATCCCCTGCGGCGCCGTGCTGTGCACCCAGGATATAGCCTCGAACTTCGGGCCCGGATCGCTTGGCACGACGTTTGGCGGCGGCCCGCTCGCGGCGGCCGCGATTGCCGCAACCATTCACGCCATCGAATCCGAGGGCCTGCTGCGGAATGTGCGGGACCGGGAAGCCCAGATTCGTGAGCAATGCGTCGTCGGTCCAGTAAAGAGAATTCAGGGTATGGGGCTATTACTTGGCCTTGTCTGTGATCGCCCGGCGAAAGAGGTACAGAGCGCGCTGCTGGAACACGACATTCTCACGGGAACCAGCAGCGACCCTGAGGTGCTTCGCATCCTGGCGCCCCTGGTACTCGAGTCAACGCACGTTGAACACTTGGCACAGGCGCTGCAGTTGCTCGCGCCAACAACAAATTAACGGAATAAGAAAAGGAACCCGCTGATGAAAGCGTTTAACGACCTCGCCGACTTCTCCAACGAAGAGATCAAGGCACTTGTAGCACTGGCCGGAAAGCTCGACCGGCACCCGGAGCCGGAGGCGCTGAAGGGCAAGGTTCTGTCGCTGCTGTTCCTGAGCCCGTCTTTGCGCACGCTCGCATCGTTCCAGGCAGCGATGATCCGCCTTGGCGGCGGTTCATTTGTAATATCTCCCGACATGTCAATTCACGGCCTGGAGTCCCGCCCCGGCATTGTCATGGACGGCACCGCCGCCGAGCACATTCGGGAGGCAGTACCGGTCATCGCATCCTACGGCGACGCCATCGGTATTCGCGCCTTTGCTGAACGAAAAAACATCGAGCATGACATCGCCGAAACAGAGTTCACGGCGTTGACCGACCTGATCGATACGCCCTACATCAACATGGAATCGGCCATGAATCACCCCTGCCAGAGTCTCGCAGACTGGAAGACCATGGACGATCTCGACATTCCGGCGAATGGCGGCAAGTTCGTGCTTAGCTGGGCCTACCACCCCAAGGCCCTGCCGCTTGCCGTTCCCGCGACAACACTGCACATGGCGGCAAAGCGCGGTATGGAGGTAACCGTGCTCCGACCGGAAGGCTTCGAACTGCCCGAGGCACTGATGCAGAAAGCGACCGCGGCGGCCGATGCTTCTGGTGGCTCGATCACGGAGAGCAGCAGTCGCGAAGAAGCGATGCAGGACGCGCACGTCATTTACGCGAAATCCTGGTCCTCGACCCGGCACTATGGCGACAGGCTCGCCGATCAGAAACTGCGTGAGCAGTATCGCGACTGGTGCGTCGACGAATCATGGTTCAGCCGTGCAAAGGACGACTGCCGTTTCATGCACTGCCTGCCCGTGCGTCGCGGCGTTGTCGTCGCGGACGCCATTCTCGACGGACCACGCAGCGTCGTCATAGCGGAAGCGCGAAATCGCATGCTGGCGCAGATGGCGGTGCTGCATCAAATGCTGGGGAGTGGACAATGACCTCCAAGAAAGATCGGGCGATTGTCGTATCAGCCCTCAAACACGCCGCCCCTTACATTCGCCTTTTCAAAAACAAGGTTTTCGTCATCAAGGCCGGTGGCGAAATTTTTGCGGACGCCGGCCAGACCCGCGCGTTTATGGAGCAGGTCGGGATACTGCACCAGGTGGGTATCAAGGTCGTGCTGATTCACGGCGGCGGTCCACAGTCGACGAAACTGGCGGCCGCCCTGGGACTCGACACAAAATTCATAGAAGGACGACGCGTCACCGACGACGCCTCACTCGATGTGGCCACCATGGTCCTCAATGGACAAATCAATACGCGGATTCTGGCCACCTGTCGGGATTTACAGATTTCGGCAGTCGGCATGAGCGGCGTTGATGCAGGCCTGATTCGGGCACATCAACGTCCGCCGGTCGAGCGCGATGGTGAGGATACGGTCGACTACGGTTTTGTCGGCGACATCGATGGCGTCGACGCCAGCGTGTTGCGGAAGCAGCTCGACAACGGCCTGATGCCGGTTATCAGTCCGCTTTCCTGCGACGAGTCGGGCACGCTGCTGAATATCAACGCTGATACCGTGGCCGCAGCGATCGCGGCAGAACTCAGTGCCGAGAAGCTGCTACTCGCCACGGGCGCGGCCGGTATTCTCGAAGATATCAAGGATCCCGGTTCGCTGATCAGTTACATGGATCGTGCAGCACTCAAGAGGCTCAAGGCCGCGGGCAGCCTCGCGGACGGCATGCTGCCAAAAGCGGCAGCAATCGACGCGGCACTGGCCAACGGCGTACAGCGCGTGCACGTTATTTCCTACAAGCTCGCTGACAGTCTGCTCCTCGAGGTATTTACGAATGAGGGAACCGGCACGCTGGTAGTCGCCGACATCGCCGCCCTGACACCCGCGGAACAGGGCGGAAAGGCGTGAGCCGGCTCTGGGATAAAGGACTGCCGCTGGACGAGCGTGTTCTTCGCTACACAGCAGGCGAGGACCACCTGCTCGACGCGCGACTTGTCCACTACGACGTGCGCGGCTCGATTGCGCACGCAGAAATGCTGGCCGGCACCGGTCTTATCAGCGATACGGATTGTGTCGCTATTCGCGACGGTCTCCTGTCGCTGCAAGAGCGTTTCGACGCCGGCGAGTGGCACATTGGTCTCGAAGACGAGGATGTACACACGGCGCTCGAGACACGCCTGACCGCGAACATTGGGGCCGCCGGCGGGCGTTTGCATCTCGGTCGATCACGCAACGATCAGGTGCTGACTGCTTTGCGTCTTTATCTTCGCGATGCGGCAATTGACCTCGCGACCCGTGTTGACGGACTGAAGGCGGAGCTGTCCGAGCTCGAGACCCGCCAGGGAGCGGTTGAACTGCCCGGCTACACGCATATGCAACATGCCATGCCTTCGTCCGTGGCGCTTTGGTGTGGTGGTTTCGATGAAGGACTGCAGGATGCAATCGAGGGTTTGCAGTTGGCAGCAAGGCGCATTAACAAGAACCCGCTCGGCAGTGCGGCCGGCTACGGAACGCCGGGACTGCCTCTGGACCGCGACATGACAACGGCGGCACTCGAGTTTGCGGCCACCCAAACGCCGGTCACCTCGGTACAGTTGTCACGTGGCAAAGCGGAGAGCGCGTTGCTTTTCGAGATTACCCTGCTGATGCAGGACCTGGGCCGCATGGCCAGCGACCTGCTGTTGTTTTATACCCAGGAGTTCGCGTACGTGTCGCTCGCCGCCGAGGTTACGACAGGCTCCTCGATCATGCCGCAGAAACGTAACCCGGACGTTCTCGAATTGCTGCGTGCGTCATCGGCAACGGCGCACGCCTGCCTTGACGAATCGTTGATGATTACAGCGAAGCTTCCTTCGGGCTATCACCGCGACCTGCAACGGCTGAAGTCGCCCTTGTTTCGCTCCATCGATCTCGCCATCGACAGCGTGGATATCATGGCGTACCTGTTGCAGGGTCTGGAGTTCCTGCCCGACAACATCAAACTGGACGATGGAATTTTCGCTACCGCGGAAGCCTACTCATTGGTGCGCGAACAAGGCATACCGTTTCGTGATGCTTATCGTGAGGTCGCGAAACGCTACGCGAAATGATGCGCTATTTCGGTTGCAGGGCTCTATAATCGCTGCATTGTCGACAACGGGGCTCTGAAATGAAACGCATTATCCTTGCGCTAGCCGCTATCTCGTTCTTGGGGCTGTTCACTGGCTGTGGCCAGAGCGGTCCATTATATCTGCCCGGTAACCCGAGCAAACTGGAAACCATTCCGCCCGCCCCCACAGAGAGCGATGAAGAAGAAAAAGAAGCCAACGAAACCAACGAAGAAGGTTAGCCGTCCCTGATGACCGATCTCGTCCTAATCGACGGATCGTCGTATCTGTATCGCGCGTATCACGCGCTGCCGCCGCTCAGCAATGCGGCGGGCGAGCCGACCGGTGCTATGCACGGCGTACTGACGATGATTCTGAAGCTCATTCGCGAAGAGCAGGCTCCGCATGTTGCCGTCGTATTCGATGCCCCCGGCAAGACGTTTCGCGATGAAATTTTCGCCGACTACAAAGCTAACCGCCCGCCCATGCCCGATGACCTGCGCCAACAGGTTCAGCCGCTGTTGGATACGGTCGAGGCTATGGGTTTGCCGCTGCTACGAGTTGCGGATGTAGAAGCTGATGACGTCATTGGTACGCTCTGCGCGCAGGCGGCGAAACGCGGCCTCGATGTGCTCGTCTCGACGGGCGACAAGGACCTCGCGCAACTCGTAAACGATCGGGTAACTCTGATCAACACGATGAACGACAGCCGTCTCGATCGCGACGGTGTTAAGGCCAAGTTCGACGTTTACCCCGAACAAATTGTCGACTACCTTGCCCTGGTCGGTGACAGTTCCGACAACATCCCAGGCGTACCCAAAGTTGGTCCAAAAACGGCGGCGAAATGGCTCAATCTTTACGATAGCGCCGATGGCATCGTCGAACACGGCGATGAAATCAAGGGAGCGGTTGGCCAGAGTCTTCGGGATAACATCGAGCAGCTGCGCCTGTCACAGTCGCTTGCTGCGATTCGCAAGGACGTCGATCTTGATCGCACTGTAGACGACCTCGTCACTGCGAAGGAAGATACCGCGACGCTGCGCAAACTCTACAGCCGCTATGAGCTGCGCTCGTTGCTGCGCCAGCTCAACGAAAATGCGGACGAGCCTGCTGTACCTGTCGCTGAGAATCCGGGCGAGTACGAAACGATCGTCACGTGGGAGGCATTTGACCCTTGGCTCAAAAAAATCGAGGCCGCAAAACTCACTGCGTTTGATACCGAGACAACCGGTCTCGATTACATGGATGCGGAGATCGTCGGCTTTTCCCTGGCGGTGGACAATGGCAAGGCCTGCTACGTACCGGTAGCCCATGACTATCCCGGGGCACCCGATCAGCTGCCGCGCGACGAGGTACTCTACAAGCTCAAGGGTTTTCTGCAAGACGAGAACAAAAAGAAAGTTGGCCACCACCTGAAATACGATGCTCACATTCTGCGCCGGTACGACATCGTGCTTGCGGGAATGCAGTTCGACTCGATGCTCGAGTCCTATGTACTTAATAGCGTTGCCACGCGACACGACATGGACTCGGTCGCCAGGCACTATCTCGGCAAAGAGACAATTCACTACGAGGATGTCGCGGGCAAAGGTGCCAAGCAGCTAAGTTTCAATCAGGTCGACCTTGAGACGGCTGCCCCGTACGCGGCCGAGGACGCCGACGTCACACTGCAACTGCACGCCACCCTCTGGCGACAGCTCGGCGAGCAGCCATCGCTGCAAAAAGTCTATGAGGAGATCGAGCAACCGCTGGTCAAGGTGCTACTGGAAATGGAAGAGCTCGGCGTGCTCATCGATCGCAAGATGCTGACAACGCAAAGTGGCGAGTTGGCGAAGACCATGGCAAAACTCGAAACCAAGGCACACGAGCTTGCCGGCGGTCCGTTCAACCTTGGCTCACCGAAGCAGCTGCAGCAGATCCTTTTCGAGCGGCTCGAACTTCCCGTCATCAGGAAAACGCCCAAAGGGCAGCCATCGACGGCAGAAGATGTCCTCGTCGAATTGGCCACCGACTACGAATTGCCCGCGGTCATCATTGAGTATCGCAGCGTCAGCAAACTCAAGAGCACCTATACCGACAAGCTGCCGCTGCAGATCAATGAACGCACCGGACGAATCCACACGTCCTATCACCAGGCGGTCGCAGCGACCGGACGATTATCATCGACGGATCCCAATCTGCAGAACATACCCATCCGGACGCCCGAAGGGCGACGAATACGCCAGGCCTTCATTGCGCCAAAGGGCCAGGTTCTTCTCGCCGCCGACTACTCACAGATCGAGCTCAGGATAATGGCGCACCTCTCCGCCGACGAAGGTCTGCTGAAGGCGTTTGCCAAAGAGCTCGATGTGCACCGCGCCACGGCAGCCGAGGTCTTCGAGTTATCGCTGGAAGACGTCACCGCCGACCAGCGTCGCTCCGCCAAGGCGATCAACTTCGGTCTGATGTATGGCATGTCGGCATTCGGTCTGGCCAAGCAACTCGGTATCGGGCGCGGCGAGGCGCAGGCCTACGTGGACCTGTACTTCGAACGCTACCCGGGCGTAAAAGCGTATATGGACAATACCCGCCAGATCGCCAGCGAGCAGGGTTTTGTTGAAACCGTGTTCGGCAGACGGCTGTACCTGCCGGAGATTAATGCTCGTAACGCGCAGCGACGACAGTACGCGGAACGCAGTGCGATCAATGCGCCCATGCAGGGCACTGCCGCCGACATTATCAAGAGGGCGATGATTTCGGTACATGCCTGGCTCGCTAACGACGAGCCGGGCGCACGCATGATCATGCAGGTACACGACGAACTCGTGTTTGAGGTGGCAAAGGACGAGGTCGATGCGGTGCGCGATCACGTGGTCGAACTGATGAGCGCTGCTGCCGATCTATCGGTGCCTTTGAAAGTCGACGCCGGTGTCGGGGCGAACTGGGACGAGGCACACTGAAAAATCCCCGCAGGGCCGGCTGGCTGCCACCCTTGTTTGGACTCTTTCTAAACTAAATATCTTTATTTATCAGTATCTTGATGCGGATGGGGAACTGCAGCAGCAGTATTCGCTCTAAATTATTGAGTGCATTAGTCACTTGCCTGCTAACTCCCTTATGCAGGCCTGCAGCCGGCGACCCCAAGCTGGCCGCAACTTTTGGCCCCGGGGCGCCTCTCAATGAGGGCGCTTCGGGGCTTTCTTATACTCCGGCACCGGTTATCTGATCTGCCGGCAGACTCAGGAATTCATCAAGTTTTGCGCGAGCTTCGTCCTCACCCAGCCGGCTGAGCGCCGAGAAGTGCTGCACCGTGGCCGCGCCCGCCAAGTCGCGACGCAGTTCGAGCAGCGCCTTGGCGGCCTGCCCGCGCTTCAGCTTGTCAGTCTTGGTCAGCAGGATATGCACAGGCAGCCCGACCGCGTCCGCGAAACTCAGCATCTTGCGGTCAGAATCAGTGAGCAGACGACGAATATCGACGATCAGGAACATGCCGCGCAAGCTCTGCCGCGTTTCAAAATATTCGGCCATGAGCTCGGCCCAGTGGTTGCGCATTTTGTTCGCAACTTTGGCGAAACCGTAGCCCGGCAGGTCTACCAGTCGCCGTTCTTCGCCAAGACTGAAGAAATTCACCAGGCGCGTGCGGCCCGGGGTTTTACTGGTTCTCGCGAACTGCCTGCGATTGACGATGACATTGATCGCACTGGATTTGCCGGCATTGGAGCGCCCGGCAAATGCAACCTCCGCCCCGCTGTCCGCAACGAACTGGCCGGGGGCGTCAGCGCTCTTGATGAATCGGGCTTCAGGGTAGTCTGACATGGGGGTACGCCCTCAGGATTGTGTGTATAATTCGGGCGCTGAGTGTGGATACAGGGTGCAAGTCTGACCGGTTCCGCGTCGCGCAGCAAGGTGTCCAGTACCTTACGATGCCGCGCCGTCTGGAAATCACTCTTTTCGTCGATAGAAAACATGACATTTATGCAGGCGATCGCCGAGGCTGTCGCCGAGGAAGTAACGGTTAGTGAATATGAAGAATACGTTCGTTTCGATCTTCGCGATCGCCAGCCTTGGGCTGACAGCAATGACCGCACAGGCGGACAGTCTTGTCGAAGGCTCGATTGAAGCTGGTAAAGCCAAGTCGTTGACCTGCAATGCCTGTCACGGCATGGAAGGTAACAGTGCCAACGCCGTCTGGCCCAATATCGCTGGCCAGAATGCGCCTTACATCAAGGATCAGTTGATGGCCTTCAAGAGCGGGCTGCGCAGCAATCCCCTGATGTCGAGCCAGGCAATGTTACTGAGTGACGAAGATATGGCTGATCTCGCTGTATATTTTGAAAGCCTGCCCGGCGCCGTGCAGTCAATTGCGAATGAGAAAGTCCTTGTGCGTGGTGAAGCCCTTTATCGCGGCGGCAAGAAAGATAAAGGTGTTGCTGCGTGCCTGGCGTGCCACGGACCGACTGGCAAGGGCAATCCGGCCGCGAAGTATCCGATGATAAAAGGACAGCACGCCGCCTATACTGCTCTTCAACTGCAGGCCTATTCAGACGGCACTCGTGTAGGCACCGGCAAAGTGCAGATCATGCATGACATCGCATCGCGTCTCGATCAGCAAGATATCGACGCCGTCGCATCCTACGTGCAAGGCTTGAAATAGTCTTAAGCAACTCATTTTTTTCGGAAGCTCCTATGAAACACCTTAAATGGATTGGTTCTCTGCTAGTCGTTGTTGGAACGCTGGCCCTGTACGCCTGCAGCAAAGAAGAGGCGCCCGCAGCAGCGAGCGACGACGCGACCTTGGCCGAGCAGGCATTGTCAGATCAGGCGGCTCAGGAAGCCGTCGACGAAATGGCCCAAGTAGCCGAAGAATCGACTTCGGATACGCTCGAAGTCGTCGAAGAATCTGCCTCCGAGGCAGAGCCCGAGGATGAGGCCATCGTACTCGCATTGGCCGAAGAGCCGACCGCTGCACGTGAATGGCAGTTCAAGGAAGGCGAGCACTATGTTCGGATGGTACCCACGCAGCCGACCGTCGGTGGCGCGGACAAGATCGAGGTTGCCGAATTCTTTTGGTACGGCTGCCCGCATTGCTATGACATGGAGCCTTTCATCAACGAATGGGCTGAAAATAAAGACCCGGGCGTGCGCTTCGTAAAAGTCCCGGCGAGCTGGAATGCGCTGGTGAGCCTGCACGCGCAGCTTTACTACACGGAAGAAGTCCTGGTCCGCAACGGCACTATCAAGGATCCCGCCGGATTTCGCGAGGCGGTGTTCCAGGAATACCACCGTCGCGGCAATCGCATGACGACAGAAGAGGCCATCGAGAAAATCTTTGCACGCTTCGGTGTCAGCCCTGAACAATTTCGCAACACCTGGAACTCGTTCGAGGTCAATCAGAAGATGCGCGTCGCCGACGACTTGTCGCGTCGCTACAGCATCTCATCGGTCCCTGCGATCGTCGTGAACGGCAAATACCGGACCGGCGCCGGAGAGGCGGGTGGCTATCCGAAGCTGATGGAATTGATTGACGAGCTCGTCGCTCGTGAGGGACTCCGCTAGCCACCCAAAGGCCGGCACACGCACACAGTGGCAGCGCCCTGGATCAGGGCGTCTCTTATTAGGGGTGGCTCCCTCTTGTCCGCTTTATTCCACAAAAAGAGATGACCTAAGCCAGGGCCAACGTGCTGACAGAATGGCTCAGGGGACCGCTTCTTTCGACACACCGTTAGCCGCTGTCCTCGGCGATAATTTTCAGCTCTCCGTCATTGCTCCGACGCCAGTACAGGCGCTTTGTGACAACGACAGTCTTGCCGGTCTCGCTGGTCGTCATTCGAAAGCGACTCAAATACGTCTCAACCTCAATGGTATCTGCGAGCAGTAGCAGGTCGTCCACAACTATCGACTGAATATTACGCGTTTGCAGTATCTCTGTTTGCAAAACCATCCATTCTGAAAGGTTCATTTGCCAGTGGCGAAAATCCTCGTCATAAAGCGACAGAAACGTATGTAGATCACCGCGCTGTCGACTATCGAGCCAACGTGTGACGGCCGATTCAAGTTCGCGCCGCAATACCTGAATGCTGCTGGGCGTGCTCCATTCAATGGTGCGCGCGATAAGCACCGACGTCACATTCGGCTGGAACTGGCCTTCGAAC
>Ga0316201_10000047_pt1 | contig 47050 bp, 43 predicted proteins | sample CS6wburrow_MG_FD_204516 | JGI IMG/M metagenome (GOLD analysis project Ga0316201, IMG submission 204516) | Coastal sediment microbial communities from Delaware Bay, Delaware, United States - CS-6 worm burrow | ecosystem: Environmental > Aquatic > Marine > Coastal > Sediment | place: USA...
ACCTGGGCCAACGAGTTCGGCAACGAGTTCAAGGACCACATCGGCATTCAGAACGTCAAGGGCGTTGCCTATCCGCGTGGCGGAGGCGAAGACCAGTTCGAGCTTCAATCCACGTACTATGGCCCTGGCTACATGCTGACGAAAATGCAGAGCGTGCTCCCGAACATCATGCTCCTGTGTCACACGCCCGTCGACGAGAGCCGAGTTCACGTTCGAATTGGTGCGATGATTGACATCTCGAACGTCAAAGAGGGCAAGGAGCAGTTCCAAGAGCGATACCGCGAGAACATCATCGTTGGTTTCAAGGAAGACATCGCAATCTGGGAAAACAAGAAGTACCGAACGCGACCGATTCTCTGCGATGGCGATGGCGATGTAGGAGCCCTGCGCCGCTGGTATCAGAAGTTCTATCTGCCCCAGGCAGAGGTTGGATATTAGCCATGGATGATCGAGCCAAACGTATCGTTGAAACCGCTGTAGAGCTCGCAGAGCGTGACGGGTACCAGGCTGTACGGCTCCGCGATGTCGCGGCCAGCGCGCAAGTTGCGCTCGGGACGGTTTACAAGCGCTTCGCCAGTAAAGAAGAGATCCTCATCGCAGCGCTCGAGCAAGAGAGCGAAAAGCTCGTGTCCAAAATCGGAAAGAAACCGGTTCCCGGTGATGACCCTCGAGAACGTGTGCGCTTCGTCTTCTCGGCGCTGACCAAGGGGCTTTTGCGCCGGCCGAATCTCGCAAAAGCCCTGGTTCGGTCCCTGGCATCCGGAGACCCGAACATCACCGAGCGCGTCGCGAGCTTCCACGCTCTGATTACCGCAATGGTCATGGCTGCGATTCGCGGCGAGTCTGCTTCTCAGCAGGGAGAGTGGGGCGGGGACGTCGACGAACGTGAGCGCACCATCGCCTCGATTCTACAGAACGTCTGGTTTGCTTCGTTTGTCGGCTGGGCTGGTGGCTTGCACGACGCATCTCAGCTCCTCTCGGACATGGACAAGGCGGCCGAGCTTCTCTTGGCGGAGTAGGCGAGGGCACATCGACACGGTGCAACGATTTCGGTGGGTTCTCCCTTGCCCGAAGGGTTGCGAGGACGTCCTGGCACAGGAACTGCGTGATCTGGACATCGAGGTCGCCGATCTGCGCCCAACTGCCGTGCATGCGCGGGGCACTCTTCGGGATGGCTATCGGCTGTGCCTCTGGTCTCGCGTAGCGTCTCGGGTGTTGCTGCCGCTCGTCGAGGTCGAAGCTGCCGACGACACTGCTCTTTACGAAGGGCTTCGTCGAGTTGCCTGGTGGGAGCATTTTGACGCGTCGCAGACCTTCGCGATCGGAAGCTCTCAGTCGTCCAAGAGCTCGCGGCCGGCACACTACTGGGTGCAGCGCGCGAAGGACGCCATCGTCGACAGCTTTCGTGATCACAGCGGTACGCGTCCAAGCATCGACAAGAGAGATCCGGCGATCCGTCTACATCTCCACATTGGCGAAGGAAAGCACGAGCTGTCTCTCGACTTTTCGGGGGAAGGACTGCACCGGCGCGGCTATCGGCAATCGGGTGGCAAGGCCCCTCTGAAAGAGAACTTGGCCGCGGCGATCCTGTACCTCGCGAATTGGCCTCAGGCAGCACGACAAGGCCTGGCGCTGATGGACCCCACTTGCGGCTCAGGAACCTTCTTGATCGAAGGCGCGCTGATGGCGACCAATTGCGCGCCCGGGCTCTTGCGGGAGCGCTTCGGCTTCGAGAGCTGGCTCAGGCACGACGCCGCCGCTTTTGCAGCCGAGCGAGCGGCGGCCTTGACGGCTCGGAGGGCTCAATGCCCGGCGCGAATCTACGGATGTGATGCCTCGGACACGGCCCTGTCGCTGGTTCGGGAGAACTTAGCGGCCGCTGGTGTCGATCAGCATGTGTCGCTCGCGGTCCAAGAGCTTTCCACGATCGAGAAACCGGCGGATGTCGGGATCCTCGTGTCCAATCCGCCGTACGGCCATCGACTGGGCGACGAGGGCACTGTGTTTCTCTTTTACCAGTCGCTCGGCGATACGCTGAAGCGCGCCTTCGACGGATGGACGGCCTACGTGTTCGCGGCGCACGGAGGTAATCTGAAGCACCTCGGCCTGCGACCGGTTCGACGACACGTGCTGTATAACGGTGCGATCGAATGCCGTCTCGTCGAGATTCCCGTGCGCGGCGTAACAGGCGACGACCCAGACCGGGCGCCAGCCTGGCGAAAGCCGAGCGAGAAGGCGTCGATGTTCGCCAATCGCATCAAGAAGAACAAGAAGAAGTGGGGGCGCTGGGCTAAGCGCAACGGCATTGAATGCTACCGGATCTACGATGCCGACATCCCCGAGTATCACGTGGCGGTCGACCGTTACGGTCCGAAAGCCGTGGTGCACATTTTTCAGAAGGAACGAGACGCGGACGACGACCGCGCGAAGCAGCGGGTTCAAGATGTATTGCTGACGCTTCCCGCAGCGCTTGGGATTGATCCCAGCGACCTGGTCGTGAAAGTTCGGCGCAAACACGAGCAGGGCGACCAGTACGCCCGCATCTCCCAACAGGAAAGCGACATGGTCGTGAGCGAAGGGGAGCTTCGCTTCGTGGTCAACGTGGAAGATCGAATCGACACCGGCCTGTTCCTGGATCACCGTGCGGTTCGCGCCTACGCCCACGAACACTGCAAGGCAAAGCGCATGCTCAACCTCTTTGCGTACACCTGCTCGGTCAGCGTCGCTGCCGCAGTGGGCGGGGCCAAGCAGACCAGTAGCGTCGATCTATCGAACACCTATCTGGACTGGGGCAAGAAGAACTTCGAGGCCAACGGCCTGGATCCCGCGAAGCATCGCTTCATCCGCGACGACGCCACCCGCTGGATCGCGAGAGATCGGAACAACTACGACTGGATTTTCATCAACCCACCCACCTTCTCACGCTCCAAGATGAGCAAGGGTGACTTCAACATCCACAAAGACCACCGGAGCCTGATCGAGAGCGCCATGAGCTCGCTCGACCAGAAGGGCGAGCTGCTCTTCACGACTCACGCCCGCGGCTTCGAGCTCGACGAATCCATTTACAATCGCTTCCGAATCGAGGACGCGACAAAGCAGTTCGTCCCAGAAGACTTCACCCGCTATCCGTTTCAGGCATTCCTTCTGAGGAAGTAGACAGGTGCTCCGCTTCGACCTGGCGCCGACGACCAACCGAATCGACTTGAGCGGTCTATTCGTCCAGCTTGAACACGCGAATCGCGTTTTCGCGGAGGAACTTCGGCCAGACATGGTCTTTGAACGGCACCTTCTGCATGTCGGTGAAGATTCGCTCGAGAGAGAGCCCCATCGGGAAGTAGCCGGCATACATGATCTTGTCGGCTCCGCGCGTGTTTGCGTAGTGGATGATCGACTTCGGGTAGTGCTTCGGCGCGAAGGCGCTCGTGCTGTAGTAGAGGTTTGGGTACTTGAGCATCAGCTTGACCGCGAGGTCCACCCATGGCTCGCCGCCGTGGCGCATGACGAACTTGAGCTCCGGGAAGAACCAGCACACTTCGTCGATATGCTCGACCTTCTGCGGCGCCATCGGAATACGCGGGCCAGGGACGCCCACGCAGAGGCAAATCGGGATGTCCAGGTCAACGCAGGTAGCGTAGATCGGGTAGTACTTCTTGTCGTTGAGCGGAACTTGGGGACATAGACCCGAAGGGAATCCCGTCACAGCCTTGAGGCCATGTTCTTTGTGCAGCTTCCGAATCGTTCGGACCTCGTCCATGCCGTTGTTCGGATTGGCGCCGTAGGATGGGAAGAAGCGCTCGGGGTACTTGCGGCAGGCCTCGAGGTTGCTGGAGTTCGGCCCGGAAATGCCCAGCATCGCCTGCTGAATGCCCCAGTTGTCCATCTGGCCGATGGCGTACTGGACATAGTCCTTCTGCTCGCCGATCTCGGGGATGTCTTTGAACATGTACTGGGCGGGCATCGTGAAGACCTGCCGGCTCTCCTCATCGAGCAGCAGCGGCTTGATGAACTCGTACCAGACGGTGGGGTCGCCGTCGGGGATGTTCATCATCAGGTCGATGGCTTTGAGGCCAGTCGGTATCGGCATGAAATCGCGTCCTTTCCGTGCACCAGGCAGAGCCCTATGTTTGCATGAGCCTGCTGGACATGTCCCAGCCCGTAGGCTAGAACACGTTCTACTTCATGGCCTGAGGGGGCCGATCTGTAAAGCCGGGACTCGAAGAACCATCGAATGCCAGCGGCCCCCGGTCAACGGCACCTGGAGAGACGACAATGGACGGAGATCAGAGCCCGATGCCGACACGAGAAGAGCTGATTCAGCGAGCCCGCGATCTTGCCCCTACTTTGCAGGAGCGATCCAAGAAGGCCGCAGAGCTTCGTAGGCTTCCCGACGAGACGATTGAGGACTTCCACCGACTTGGCTTCTTCAAGGTCGTTCAACCGAAACGATATGGCGGCTATGAGATGGACCCGTCGATCATCTTCGACCTTCAGCTCGAGCTCGGCCGGGGCTGCGCGTCGAGCGCTTGGGTCTACGGTGTGCTGAACGTTCACTCATGGCAGCTCGCGCTCTTTGCGCCTGAAGCGCAGGACGAGGTTTGGGGGGACGATCCCAAGACGCTGATATCTTCATCGTATATGCCGGTCGCCAAGACCGAATGGGTCGACGGCGGGGTGAAGCTCAGCGGCCGTTGGTCGTTTTCGAGCGGCTGCGATGCTTGTGATTGGGTGTTCCTCGGCGGCTTCGTGCCGAACGAGGAGGGCAAGCCGCCCGACATGCGAACCTTCTTGGTTCCGCGGGCAGACTACGAGATCATCGACAACTGGCACGTGTCGGGCCTGCGTGGGTCTGGCAGCAAAGATGTCGTGGTCGACGGCGCATTCGTTCCGGATCATCGCATGCACAAGTTCTCCGATGGCTTCCGGCAGCAGAGTCCGGGCAACGAGGTGAACACATCGCCGGTCTACAAGTACCCTTTCGGCCAGATTCACGTGCGATCGGTCTCGACTCCGGCGGTCGGCGCCGCGTTCGGTGCGCTCGAGTCCTATGTCGATTTCATGAAGAACAAGGTGTCGCAGGCGACCGGCGGCAAGGCCAAGGATTCGTTCACCAACAGCGTGGTTGCTGCGGAAGCGACCGCGGTGCTCGACCGAGAAGTGCTCACGCTGCGACGCAACTTCGACGAGATGTCGGGCTATCTTCAACGTGGAGAGAAAATCCCGCTCGACCGTCGCGTGCACTTTCGCAATGACTCCGCCCGTGCAGTTCGTGTTTCCACCGAGGTCGTCGAGCAGCTCTTCATCGCATGCGGTGCCCGCGCGGCGTTCGTGGACCATCCGATCAACCGACACTTCCAAGATGTTCATACGATTCGGCTTCATCACGCCAACGGTCCCGACACGCCGGCTTCCAACATGGGCGGCGTACTCTTTGGTCAGAAGAACAGCGACTTCTTCATTTAGGCATGGACGATGCAGCGCGCAGCAACAAGATCGCGGAGCTCGGAGACGAGCTCTACGATGCCTTGCGCGAGCGTCGGACGCTGAGCCCTCTAACCGAGCGCTGGCCGGAAATCCGAATCCAAGACGCGTACCACGTATCACTCCGAATGGTGAACCGCCGCCTCGAAGACGACGGCGAGAAGATCATCGGAAAGAAGATCGGCGTCACGAGTCGAGCCGTGCAGGAGATGCTCGGCGTTTTTCAGCCAGACTTCGGTTACCTCACGGACAAGATGATGTATCCAAACGGCGGGCCGATGCCGATCAGCGAGCAGTTGATCCAGCCGCGTGCCGAAGGAGAGATCGCCTTCAAGCTCGGAAAAGACTTAAAGGGGCCCGGCGTGACCAACGAGGATGTCCTGGACGCGACCCAATATGTGATGGCCTGTTTCGAAGTGGTCGACAGCCGTATCCACGACTGGAAGGTCAAAATCCAAGACACCGTCGCCGACAATGCGAGCTGTGGCTTGTTCGTACTCGGCGACGAGCACGCCGACCCGAAGGGGCTCGACTTCCCGAATCTGAAGATGCGCGTCTACAAGAACGGCGAGCTTCTCAGTGAGGGGCTGGGCTCGGCCGCGCTGGATTCGCCCGTCAATTGCGTGTGCTGGCTGGCGAATACCTTGTCGGAATTCGGCATTAGCCTGAACGCTGGTGACGTAGTGCTCTCGGGCTCCCTGGTGCCCCTCGAACCCGTGGTTGCGGGCGACCAGATGCACCTCGAAGTCGAAGGCGTTGGGACTGCCTCGGTGCGGTTCACATAGGAGAGTAGGGAGAGATGACGACGAAAGTGAAGGCAGCGATCATCGGGTCCGGGAACATCGGGACCGATCTGCTCTACAAGGCGCTTCGCAGTGACATCATCGAACCGGTTTGGGTTGTCGGGATCGACCCCGAATCCGAGGGGCTCAAGCGAGCCAAAGAGCTCGGCCTGAAGACGACCGCCGATGGGGTCAAGGGAATGGAGCCGCACATCGTCGACGACAAGGTTCAGATCGCCTGGGACGCGACCAGCGCGTACGTGCACGAGTCGAACAACGAGCTGGTCAAGAAGTACGGCGTCAAGATGGTCGACCTCACGCCCGCTGCGATCGGCCCCTTCTGCGTGCCACCCGTCAATCTTTTAGAGATGGTTGGGCGGGGAGAGCAGAACGTGAACATGGTGACCTGCGGTGGTCAGGCGACGATTCCGATGGTTGCCGCCGTCAGCCGCGTGCAGCCTGTCGAGTACGGGGAGATCATTGCGACGGTCTCATCAAAGTCTGCTGGTCCTGGGACACGCAAGAACATCGACGAGTTCACGCGCACGACCGCCAAGGGCGTCGAGGTCGTTGGCGGGGCGGATCGCGGAAAGGCGATCATCATCATCAACCCCGCGGAACCACCGCTGATGATGCGCGATACGATTCACTGCCTGACCAAAGATACTCCGAAGCAAAAAGAGATCATCGAGTCGGCCGAGCGGATGATCGCTGAAGTCCAGAAGTACGTTCCGGGCTACACGCTCAAGAACGGGCCGGTCTTCGATGGCAATCGCGTATCGTTCTTCATGGAGGTCGAAGGCCTGGGTGACTTTCTCCCGAAGTACGCAGGCAATCTCGACATCATGACGGCGGCGGGTCTGCGGACGGCCGAGCTCATCGCGGAAGAAATCAAGCGCGCGGAGGCAGCATGAATCTCGAAGGCAAGAAGGTCACGCTCCACGACATGAGCCTGCGTGACGGGATGCATCCCCAGCGCCACCAGCTCACGCCGGAGCAAATGATTGAGGTCGCGACCGCCCTCGACGAGGCCGCCGTGCCGCTCATCGAGGTGACGCACGGCGACGGCCTCGGCGGCGCTTCTGTGAACTACGGCTTTCCGGCCGCCACAGACGAGGAGTACCTCCGGGCGGTCGTGCCCAAGATGAAGAACGCCAAGATCTCCGCTCTGTTGATTCCGGGCATCGGCACGGTCGACCATCTGCGGATGGCCCACGACTGCGGCGTGCAGACGATACGAGTAGCCACGCATTGCACTGAGGCCGACGTGTCGGAGCAGCACATCGGCCTCGGGGCCAAGATGGAGATGGACACGGTGGGCTTCCTGATGATGGCTCACATGATCGGGCCGCAAGAGCTTCTCGAGCAGGCAGAGCTCATGCAGGGCTATGGGGCGAACTGCATCTACGTGACCGACTCGGCTGGCTACATGCTGCCGGACGACGTGACGGCGCGCGTGGGCTATCTTCGCGAGATGCTCAACGCCGACGTCGAGGTCGGCTTTCATGGTCATCACAACATGCACATGGGCATTGCGAACTCGCTTGCTGCCATCGAGGCTGGAGCAGCGCGTATCGATGGCTCGGTGGCTGGCATGGGCGCTGGCGCAGGCAACACGCCGCTCGAGGTCTTTGTGGCCGTGCTTCACCGCATGGGCGTCGAGACGGGGGTCGACATGTGGAAGCTCATGGATCTGGCCGAAGAGATCGTCTATCCGCTGATGACGCACAAGGTCCGCGTGGATCGCGATTCACTCACGCTTGGTTACGCTGGGGTCTACTCCTCGTTCTTGCTTCACGCGAAGCGCGCGGCAGACAAGTACGGACTCAAGTCGACCGACATCCTCGTCGAGCTCGGCCGGATGAAGACGGTTGGAGGGCAGGAAGACATGATCGAGGACGTCGCTCTCGACATGAAGAAGGCCGGGGCCGCGGAGTGATCGCTTGACTGACTTGGAAGAATTTCGCGCCGAAGCTCGCGCTTGGGTCCGCGAGAACGCGCCCAAGTCGCTCTGGGGAACCAGTGGCAGCGGCCCGTTCGAGGGCTACTGGGGTGGCTCCAAATGCGAGGAGACCGACCCCGATCTTCTGCGTTGGCGCGACCTCGGCATCGAGAAGTGCTGGACGGCGCCGGCCTGGCCGAAGGAGTACGGAGGCGCAGGTCTCAGTCGCGAGCAGGAGAACATCATCCACGCGGAGATGAAGGCCATCGCCGTGCCGCGTCCGGTGGCGGGGCAGGGCCTGGCGATGTTTGGTCCCGTCTTGCTCGAGTACGGCAGCGACGTGCAACGAGCGGAGCACCTGCCGGGAATTGCGCGCGGCGAGGTTCGCTGGTGTCAGGGCTACTCGGAGCCGAACGCCGGCTCCGACCTCGCAAACCTTCAGCTCAAAGCGGAGCGCGACGGCGACGAGTACGTTTTGAACGGGCAGAAGGTATGGACCTCCCACGCGAATCTCAGTGATTGGATCTATTGCCTCACTCGAACCGATCCAAATGCGCCGAAGAAGCAAATGGGCATTTCGGTGATTCTTGCGGATCTGAACACACCGGGAATCACCGTGAGGCGAATCGATTTGATTAGCGGCTACTCGCCGTTCTGTGAAACCTTCTTCGACAACGTCCGAGTGCCTGCTGTGAATCTCGTGGGCAGGGAGAACGAAGGCTGGACGATCGCCAAAGCGATCCTCGGGCACGAGCGTTCGTCGATCGGCCGATCGATCGCGCGCCAACCGGGCTCCGCACAACGAGAAGTCGTTGCCAGGGCCCGCAGGCACCTCGGCGTGCCCGAAGGCGAAATCCCGGACCCCCTGCTTCGAGACGAGATCGCGTCACTGGGGATGCTCGAAGAGGCGTTTCATCTGACGCTGGCGAGGATTCAGCAGAGTGCCGAGAGCGGCCAACCCGGGCCCGAGGGCTCGATCACCAAGATCGTTGGCACGGAGCTCAAGCAGAAGCGCTTCGAGCTCGGCATGAAGGTCGCGGGGATTCAAGGCCTCGGTTGGGAAGGCCCAGGCTTTCACGAGGATGACCTTCAGTACACGCGTGACTGGCTCCGTTCGCGCGCGAGCACCATCGAAGGCGGCTCGTCCGAAATCCAGAAGAACATCGTGTCCAAGCGAGTGCTCGGCCTGCCGGAGGGGAAGTAATGCCCGGCCACAGAGCGCCATCCTTGCTTCTCAACGACGAGCAGAAGATGCTCTCGAAGACGGCGCATGAGTTCATCCGAGAGCGGGCACCGGCAGCCCGCATTCGCAGCTTTCGGGACTCGAAAGACGAGCTTGGGTTTTCACGGGAGCTTTGGAACGACATGGCCGAGCTCGGCTGGCTTGGCCTGCAGATTCCCGAAGAGTACGACGGGCTGGGCTTGGGCTTCTTCGATCTCTGCGTGGTTCTCGAGCAGAGCGGGCGTGAGTTGATGCCCGAGCCGTTCGTTTCGACCCTGCTTCTAGGCACGCAGGCCCTGTTGCTGGGGGCGACCGAATCCCAGAAAAGCACTCTGCTGCCGGGGGTCGTGGCCGGTGACAAGATTTTGGCGCTCGGCTATGAAGAAGCGGGCTCGTACGGTGACTTCACCAGGGTGGTCACGGCCGCGAAGCGTTCAGGCAATGGTTTCGAGCTGAGCGGCGCAAAGCTCCAAGTCCTCGACGCACACGTCGCCGATCGCATCATCGTGTCGGCGAGGACTTCCGACGAGGCCTGTACGCTGTTCTTGGTGGATCCGGCGCAGTCGGGGGTCAGCATCGAGCGGCAGCACCGGATTGACGGGCTGAGCTCGGCCATCGTGAGTCTCGATTCCGTAGCCGTCGACCCCGAGAGCATCGTCGGAGAGTTGGACGGCGGCGTGCAGCTGCTCGCGGCCGTGTTCGAGCGCGCTGCCGTTGGCTCGGCGGCTCAGATGCTCGGCGGAGCGGAGCAGGCCTTCGCGGATACGGTCGAGTACATCAAAGAACGCGAGCAGTTCGGCGTTCCGATCGGTTCGTTTCAGGCGCTCCAGCACCGTGCAGTTTCGGTCTTCACCGAGCTTGCCCTCACTCGTTCGGTCGTCCTTGCAGCGGCGCGGGCCATCGACGACTCAGCCGAGGACGTGCCGAGGCTCTCTGTGCTCGCGAATGCGATGGCATCGGAGACGTTCTTACACGCGGCCAAAGAAGGAATTCAGATGCACGGCGGCATCGGCGTCACGGACGAGCACGACATTGGGTTCTACATGAAGCGTGCTCATGCCGCGTACATGACTTTTGGGAAGCCTTCGCAACACCGGCAACGCTGGGCGCGGCTTCACGGCTACTAGACCACCACCGAAGAGCGAGAAGTACGATGAAAAGGTTTGAAGGAAAGAACGTTGTGATCACTGGAGCGGCCGCAGGCATTGGCCAAGCCACCGCCCAGCGCATCGCAGAGGAGGGTGGCAACGTCGCTCTCATCGACATCAACGCACGGGGTTTGGCCGCCACCAAGCAGATGGCAGAGGCGCACGGGGTCAAGGCCTGGGTATACGAGTGCAATGTCGCCGATGGCGCGGGCGTCAAAGCGGTGATCGATCAGGCTGCACAAGACATGGGCGGCTTCGACACCCTCTGTCATTGCGCTGGCATCCTCCGCACCTACCACACGCATGAGATGACCTTCGAACAGTGGCATCAGATCATCGACATCAACCTCAACGGTACCTTCTATGTGAACCAAGCCGCCCTCCCGCACTTACTCAAGAACCGTTTCAGCGCGCTGGTGAACTGCTCGTCGACCTCGGCCCTTGGCAGCCACCCATGGATGGCCGCCTATGCGGCATCGAAGGGCGGCATCCTGTCCATGACCCGTGCCCTCTACCAGGAGTACGTCAAGCAAGGCCTCCGCGCGAACTGCGTCATCCCCGGTGGAATCGCCACTTCATTGCACGGCGACTTCAAGGCCCCCGAAGGCGCCGACATGGAGCTCCTCAAGGGCGCCATGCCGTTCGTTGGCTTCGCCAAACCCAAACACGCAGCGTCCGTCATCGCTTTTCTAGCCTCGGACGACGCGCGCTACATCAACGGCACCGAGATCCGAGCCGACGGCGGCGCCCTGTCCTAGTTGGCGTTAGCGTCACTCAACCAAGCTCGGGAAGCGGGATTCACAGTCCACGTTTCCGGTGACAGCGAATCAGTTCTTGAGCTTCGCGAGCTCTTGGACGCGTGCGAGAACGCTGGCGTCCGCCTTGTGGAGTGCGCCCGTATCGTGTGGTGGCTGCGGGTCATACTCGATCATGAGCTGCAGAGCTTTGGCGGTCGTGGCGTCCGTGACTTGCTCGGCGAGATGCAATGCCATGTCGATCCCGCTCGAAACTCCGGCGGCGGTGATGAGCCTCCCTTCTTGAACGACGCGTTCACTGCTAGGAGTGGCGCCATACTTGAGGAGTAGAGGGAGCGCAGAGAAGTGCGTCGTCGCTCTGAGTCCGGTCAGCAGGCCGGCGGCGCCGAGAAGCAGCGAGCCTGTGCAGACGGAGGTTGTGAACTGACTCGTCTGGTGAGCGCTCCGGATCCAATCGAGGATCCGCTCATCATGGACGAGCGCGCGAGTTCCGATTCCGCCCGGAATCAAAAGGATGTCGGGTTCGCGGAGCTCGTCGAAGGTGCAGTCGACGCTGAGCCCCAAAAAACCATTGTCCGTTCGGACCTCGCCCTTGCGATGCCCAACGAAGCGAACCTGCGCATCGGGAAGCCGTTGCAACACCTCGTAGGGTCCAACCGCGTCCAGTGCGGTCACCTGCTCAAAAAGCGCGACAGCAATCTCCATGGGCCTCCGGGTCTCGCTAGTCCAAACGGCCGCGGACGAAGGGGAGGTAGATTGGATGCCAAAAGCGTTCTCGGACGAATGCTTCGAGGTCTTCCGGGATGTTCTCTCGGCGGGCTACCCCGTCGGCGATGGCCTGTTTGACCACGGCGGCGGCGACTCGGACCGAGGTTTCTTGCAGGTCATTGACCGGTGGGTAGATGAGGCCGCCCTCGACGTACTTCTCGATGGTGTAGTCAGCGAGGGCCTGGGACGCTTCCAAGACCATGCCGTCGGTAATCGATTTGGCATCGCTGAGAATGGCGCCGAAGCCAAGGCCCGGGAAGATGAAGGCGTTGTTGCCCTGGCCGATTGGGTGCGTGACGCCACCCATCATGACCGGGGCAAAGGGGCTACCGGTGGCGACAATCGCCTGGCCGTCGGTCCAGCGGAAGATGTCGATCGGCTTGGCCTCGGCCGAGCTGGTCGGGTTCGAGAGCGGGAAGATGATCGGCCACTTGTGGTTGTCCGCCATGGCGCGGACGATTTCCTCGTTGAACGCGTCCGGTCTACCCGACAGACCCAAGAGCACCGTCGCACCTGCGCTGCGAATCGTTTCGACCAAATCGGGAATGTCGCCTGCGAACTGCCAATCTCGGGTGATCGTGCGGTCGTGGGCGAAACCGCGCTTGTACTCTTCCATGTCGCGATCGGTGAGCAGAAGTCCCTGGGAGTCGAGCACGAAGACTCGCGACCTGGCTTCCGCGCGGCTCAGTCCGGCTCGAACCAAGCCTTCTCGGATCGCCCAGGCCACGCCAACCCCACCTGCGCCGGCGCCGTGAATGACGAAGACCTCGTCCTTCAGGCTTTCATTGCGAAGATGGCACGCTGCGAGGATGCCCGCGAGCGCCACTGCGCCTGTGCCCTGGATGTCGTCGTTGAACGAGGGGCCGCGGTCGCGATACCGCTCGAGAACCGTGAAGGCGGCGGTCTTCGAAAGATCCTCCCACTGGATTACGGCATCGGGCCAGCGTGTCCAGACGGCGTCTACGAACTTGTCGAGGAACTTGTAGTAGTCTTCGCCTCGAAGACGTTTCTGACGAACACCCAGGTAGTTAGGGTCGTTGATCAGGTCCATGCGATCGGTGCCCACATCGAGCGCGACTGGCATCGTGTGAAACGGGCTGACGCCACCGCCGACGGTGTAGAGCGCCATCTTTCCGATTGGAATTGCTAGGCCGCCATAACCTTGGTCGCCAATCCCGAGAATCGCCGACGAGTCCGTTGCAACGATCATGCGAACGTCTTCCATCGGGTAGCATTCGAGTGTTTGGTCGGCCCGATCGATGTTGAGCGGTGAATAGGAAAGACCCCGCGGATTCTGGTAGAGCGCGCTGAACTGCTGCACCGCGGCGCCGACGGTGGGTGTGTAGACGATGGGCAGCATCTCATCGAGATGCTTCTCGAGCAGCGCGTAGAAGAGAATCTCTTGCCGTTCCTGCACGGCACGCAGGTACTGATACTTGTCGATATCGGTCGTGGCCTGAACGAAGCCCTCGTAAACGCGCTCGATTTGCTGTGAGAGCGTGTTGTACTGCGGCGGAAGAAGGCCGCCGAGTCGAAGAGCCACACGCTCTTCGTAGCTGAAGGCCGTGCCCTTGTTGCTCAGCACCAAGCGCAGCAGCGCGATTCCATCGAGGTAGACCTCCATGTACTTGCGTCCATGGTCGTCTTCCTTGAGGTCGAACAAGCGACTCACGCGTTTACGTGGCATGGCGTTCCTTTCGTTAGGCGCCTTCGATGGCAGCCACGACTGCGCCCGCCATCTCCATCGTCCCGAGCGAACGCTGCCCGCCGCTCAAATCTGCCGTCCGTAGCCCACTGTCGAGAACCTTCTGGACGGCGTCTTCGATCGTTTTCGCTTCCTCGTCGAGGTCGAGGCTGTGCCGTAGCAGCATCGCAGCGCTCAGAATCGTGCCGAGGGGGTTTGCGATGCCCTTGCCGGCGATGTCGGGCGCCGAGCCGTGGATCGGCTCGTACACTCCAAGTGTCCCTTCACCGAGCGACGCGCTCGGGAGCAAACCGAGTGAACCGGTCAAGACTGCTCCCTCGTCTGAGAGAATGTCGCCGAACATGTTGCCGCTCACGATGACGTCGAACGAAGACGGATCGGTGACGAGCCGCATGGCCGCCGAGTCCACCAGCTGGTGGTCGAGCCGGACGTCGGGGTTCTCCTTGCCTACCTCGGTTGCGACTTCGCGCCAAACCTGCATCGTCGTGAGCACATTGGCCTTGTCGATGGAGGTGACGTGCCCACCGCGTTTCCGCGCGACTTCGAACGCGAGCGCGACGATGCGGCGAATCTCGCTCTCGTCGTACACCATGGTATCGAATCCCGTGCGGAGGCCATTTCGGGTCTCCTTGCCCTTGGGTTGCCCGAAGTAGATTCCGCCGGTCAGCTCGCGAATGAACACTAGATCGACGCCACGGAGTCGCTCCGCCTTGAGGGGGGAGGCTGCTTCGAGCCCGCGGAAGAGCTTCACAGGACGAACATTCGCAAAAAGCTTCAGGGCTTTTCGCATTCCGAGTAGTCCTTGCTCGGGGCGAACCTTGGCCGTCGGATCGTCCCATTTGGGCCCCCCTACGGCACCAAGCAGAACAGCGTCTGCACTCCGACAGCCAACGATGGTGTCGTCGGGCAGTGGCACGCCCGTTTCGTCGATCGCGATACCACCGATGAGGTGCGTCGAAAACGTGAATGTGTGACCCGACTTGCTCGCGATCGATTCAAGCACTTGGCGAGTCGCATCGACGATTTCGGGGCCAATGCCGTCGCCGGGAAGAAGTGTAATCTTGGCTTTCATGTCCTGTTACCTGTGCGGCCGGCCATGATGCATGGCCTGCGTCTTGAGGGCAATGGCTAAGTCCGGGCGACCGGGGCTTCCGGCTGCCTGTCGACTCTCGCGCGTTCCAGCGAAAGCCCATACTCGATGCTGTCGACCAGTGCTTGCAGTGAGGCTTCGATGATGTTGCTCGATGCGCCGACCGTGCTCCAGTTGTCGTAGGACGATTGGCTGTCGATGAGCACCCTCGTGGTGGCGCCGGTTCCACTCCTTCCGTCGAGAATGCGGACCTTGTAGTCAGTGAGGTGCATGTCGGCGACCTCGGGGAAGAACGGTCGCAATGCCTTGCGCAGCGCGGAGTCGAGGGCGCTTACAGGGCCGTTGCCTTCACCTGCGGTGTGCACGACCTCATCTCCGATCCGCACTTTCACCGTAGCCTCGGCGAACATGCCGCCGCCGCGACGTCGCCCGACGCCGGCTTGGAAGTCGAGCACTTCGAACGGTGCTTCGTAGTCCGCCTGGTGACGCGCCATCAGGACGGCGACCGAGGCCTCTGCTGCTTCGTAGGCGAAGCCTTTGGATTCGAGCTCCTTGATCCTCTCGAGGACACGCCCGCCGCTATCTGAGCTAACCTCCAGGCCGAGCTCTTCAGCCTTGCTGAGCAGGTTACTCCGCCCCGATAACTCGCTGACGACGACACGCGACTCGTTGCCGACGAGGGTAGGGTTGATGTGCTCGTATGACTCGGGATGACGGCGGATCGCCGAAACGTGAACGCCTCCCTTGTGTGCGAACGCACTGCGACCCACGTACGCAGCGTGATCGTTCGGGCTCAGGTTTGCGATCTCGGCGACGAAGTGGGCAAGGTCGTAGAGTTGCTCGAGTCCGCCCACGGGAAGACAGAGAAGTCCCAACTTGAGCTCCACATCCGGAATGATCGAGCACAGGTTCGCATTACCGCATCGCTCCCCGTAGCCGTTGATGGTGCCTTGAACGTGACGCGCGCCCGCACGAATGGCCGCTACGGAGTTGGCGACGCCGCACTCGCCGTCGTTGTGGGCGTGAATGCCGAGCCGCGCCCCTGGGAGCGCCTTGTGCACGGCATGGATCATTTCCTCGATCTCCCAGGGCATCGAGCCGCCGTTCGTGTCGCAGAGTGCCAAGGTTTCGGCGCCGCCCCGCGCAGCGGCTCGCAGCGTCTCAATTGCATAGCTAGCGTCGGACTTGTAGCCGTCGAAGAAGTGCTCTGCATCGTAGATCACTCGGCGCCCGCTCTGCTTGAGAAAGGCGACGCTCTCCTCGACCATGCGAAGGTTCTCATCGAGATTGGTCCGTAGGACCTCTGTCACGTGCATGTTCCAGGTCTTGCCGAAGATGGTGCAGACTGGCGTCTGTGCCGCGATTAAAGTCTGAAGCTGTGGGTCGTCTTCGGCGCGGAGCTGTGCGCGGCAGGTCGAGCCGAACGCCGCGAGCGTCACATGCTTCCAATCCACGTCTTTCGCGCGCTCGAAGAACTCGACGTCCTTGGGATTCGAGCCGGGCCAGCCGCCTTCGATGAAGGTCACGCCGAGCGAATCCAAGTACTCTGCGATCCGAAGCTTGTCGTCGCAGGACAGACTCATGCCTTCCATCTGCGTGCCGTCACGCAGAGTGGTGTCGTAGACCTCTACGACGGGGCCGGAGCCCTTATGTCCGTTGTTGCTCATAGCTCGTGATCTGATCGTCGAACGAAAGGAGATACCCAAGCTGGTCCATGCCTTTGAGCAGGCAATGCTTGGAGAAAGCGTCGATCGGAAAGGTCGCTTCGAGGCTGCCGAGACCTGTCACTGACTGGGTCGGCAGGTCGATCGTGATCGTGGTGGAACGGTCGAGCTGAACCGCCTCCATCAAGGCCTTGTAGACATCGGGGCTGACCTCGACCGGCAGCAGACCGTTCTTCAGGGAGTTGCTCTTGAAGATATCCGCGAAGCCTGTGGAAATGATTGCTCTGAATCCCCAGCCGACCAGTGCCCAGGGCGCGTGCTCACGTGAAGATCCGCTCCCGAAGTTGTTGCCCGCGATGAGGATCTTCGCACCCTGTGACGCTTGTTCATTGAGAACGAAGTCCGGGTTGTTCGAGCCATCCTTGAGGTAGCGCCAATCACAGAAGAGGCTGTCGCCCAGCCCGTTCTTGTCGGTCACCTTGAGAAAGCGAGCCGGGATAATCTGGTCGGTGTCGACGTTCTCTTCGGGGAGAGGAACGGCATGCGAGGTCAGTGTGGTGAACTTTGCCATGACTCAGCCTTTCAAGAAAGGAGCAAGCTCCGTGGGTCGGTGACTTCACCGGTCACGGCCGCCGCCGCGGCGGTAAGTGGAGACGCGAGGAAGGTGCGACCGCCTTTGCCCTGCCGTCCTTCGAAGTTGCGGTTCGAGGTGCTGACCGCGTACTGGCCGGGCTCGAGGTTGTCGCCGTTCATAGCGATGCACATGGAGCAACCGGGTTCACGCCATTCGGCGCCCGCCTCTTTGAAGATCTGGTCGAGCCCCTCGGCTTCGGCCTGCTTCTTGATGTCGTGGGAGCCGGGAACGACGAGTGTTCGCACTCCTTCGGCAACCTTGCGCCCGCTGAACACCCCAGCGGCCATGCGGAGGTCGCTGATTCGCGAGTTGGTGCACGATCCGATGAAGACCACGTCGATCTTCTTGCCGAGCAGCGGTTGCCCGGGCTCGAGATCCATGTACCCCATCGCTTTGTCGAAAGCAGCGCGCTGCGAAGCGTCGTCGAATGCGACCGCAGTCGGCATGGGTTCGCTGATTTGCATGCCCATACCCGGGTTCGTGCCGTAGGTGATCATCGGTTCGAGCTTGTTGGCGTCGATGACAACGGTCTTGTCGAAGGTCGCGCCTTCGTCGGTGCGAAGCTGCCTCCAGCGTTCGACGGCTGTGTCCCAGTCGGCGCCCTGCGGCACCCGATCGCGTCCCTTGAGATACTCGAAAGTCGTTTCGTCAGGGGCGATCATGCCAGCACGCGCGCCCGCTTCGATGCTCATGTTGCAGACCGTCATTCGGCCTTCCATGTCGAGCGCACGGATCGCTGAGCCCGTGAACTCGATGACGTATCCGGTGCCGCCGTCGGTTCCGATCTTCGCGCAAAGCGCCAAGATGATGTCCTTTGCGGTGACGCCGGGCATCAGCTGTCCGTCGACCCTAACTTCGAGGGTCTTGGCCTTCCGTTGCAGGAGGCACTGCGTGGCCAGCACGTGCTCGACCTCGCTGGTCCCGATGCCAAACGCGAGGGCGCCAAAAGCCCCGTGCGTCGACGTATGGCTGTCGCCGCAAACAATAGTCTTTCCTGGCTGCGTGAAGCCGCGCTCAGGTCCAATGACGTGCACGATCCCATTTCTGCTATCGCCGAGTGCGTAGAGCTCGATCCCGAACTCCTTACAGTTGGCCTCCAGCTGCCCGAGTTGCGCCTTCGCCTGGTCATCGATCACCCACAGAGCCTTGGGCAGGGTAGGCGTCGAATGGTCCATCGTCGCGATGGTCTTGTCCGGACGCCGCACCTTGAGGCCGCGCTCCCGAAGCCCGGTGAACGCCTGCGGAGATGTCACCTCGTGAATGAGCTGCAGGTCAATGTAGAGGACCGCCGGCCTGTCCGGCTCCTGAACGACGACATGCTCGTCCCAAACCTTCTGAAATAGTGTTCTTGGTTCCATGATGCTCGTTACGCAGCGCTTCCGGCTGCCTTGCTATCGATTTGCTTCGCTTCTCTTATCGCGAGGATGCGGTTGATCGCTGCGAGATAGGCCTTGGCGCTTGCGACGATGACGTCGGTATGCGCTCCGTGGCCGTGGAACACCCGCGCGCGCGAGTGCTCGTACTGCGGGTTGATCCTGTCGTTCGGCGTGTCGTCTTCATGCGGGGCGACTCGCACGCTTACCTCGCCGAGCGCGTCGATGCCCTCAGTCACCGACTGAACGGTGTACTCGAGCAGGGTCGCGGGCACGTGCACGAGCGACTGAATGGCCTTGTATACGGCGTCGACAGGGCCGGTTCCGACCTCCGCGGCTGTTGAGATCGTTCCGTCCGGTCCGGTGAGCCGAACCGTTGCGGTGGGCATTCCAGTGCCGCAGCCAACCTGGATCTTCTCGAGCCGCCAGAACTCTTTGGGCTGGTAGAGCTCGTCGCTGATCAGGGCCAACAAGTCGGCGTCGGTGATGAGCTTCTTTTTGTCGGCGAGCTTCTTGAAGCGGGCGAACGCTTTGTCGAGACCATCGCCCGATACAGGGTATCCAAGCTCGACCAAGCGATTCGCGAACGCATGCCGACCGGAGTGCTTGCCGAGGACCAGCTGCGTCTTGCCTGCGCCCACGGTTTCTGGACGCATGATCTCGTACGTCTCCTCGTGCTTGAGCATGCCGTCCTGGTGAATGCCGGCCTCGTGCGCAAAGGCATTTGCGCCCACGATGGCCTTGTTCGGCTGCACCACCATGCCGGTCACCTTGCTGACCAAACGGCTCGCGCGTGTGAGCTGAGTGCTGTCGACCTTGGTTTCGATGCCATAAAGATCGCGCCGGACCTTGAGGGCCATCACAACCTCTTCCAGCGAAGCGTTACCGGCACGTTCACCGATTCCGTTGATCGCAACCTCCACCTGCCGCGCGCCGTGCTGGACCGCGGAGAGGCTGTTGGCGACCGCCAAGCCGAGGTCGTTGTGGCAGTGCACGCTGATCACAGCCTTCTCGATGCCCGGCACGTTCTCCTGAAGCAGCGCGATGCGCCCGCCGAACTCCTCGGGAATCGTGTAGCCGACGGTGTCCGGGATGTTCAGCGTGCTCGCGCCGGCCTCGATGGCTGCCTGCAAGGCATCGTAGAGAAAATCCATCTCGGTTCGTCCGGCATCCTCCGGGCTGAATTCGACGTCCTCACAGAAGCTCCGCGCGTACGCGACCATCTCGCTGATCTTCGCGAGCACCTGGTCCCGGCTCATCCGGAGCTTGTGCTCGCGATGGATCGGAGAGGTCGCGAGGAAAGTGTGGATTCGCCCATGCTTGGCCGGCGCCACTGCTTCGGCGGCCTTGTCGATGTCCGGCTTGTGGGCTCGCGCCAGGCTGCAGATGGTCGGTGGCTCGGGAGCAGGGCGTCCTTCGACGCCCGTCACACCCACAGCCTCCGCGATGTTCTTCACCGCTCGCAAATCATCGGGAGAAGCGGCCGCGAAGCCCGCTTCAATCACATCCACGCCCAGTCGCGATAGGGTCTTCGCCACCTCTAGCTTTTCCGACGAGGTCATCGTCGCGCCAGGTGATTGCTCTCCATCTCGGAGCGTTGTGTCGAAAATCCGTACGTGATCGAGCTGCATGATTCATTCTCCTGGCGCCGCTGCCAGCGACGCCTTTGCTACTCTCCCTGTTTGATTTCTACCGGGTCGACGAAGGGCATCATCGACCGAAGGCTTGCGCCAACCTGCTCGAGCTTCTGCTCCTGCTCGGCGTGGCGGATTCGGTTGAACTCCGGGCGCCCGTTCTTGTTCTCTTCGATCCAGCGCTTGGCAAAGGTGCCGTCCTGAATCTCGGTGAGGATCTGCTTCATAGCCTTCTTGCTCTCTTCGCCGATGACGCGCGGGCCGCTCACGTAGTCTCCCCACTCGGCGGTATTCGACACCGAGTAGCGCATGTAATTGAGTCCGCCGCGGTACATGAGGTCTACGATGAGCTTCAACTCGTGGAGGCACTCGAAGTACGCGAGCTCGGGCTGGTAGCCCGCTTCGACCAAGGTCTCGAAGCCCGCTTTCACGAGTTCCGAAGCACCACCGCAGAGAACGGCTTGCTCGCCGAAGAGGTCCGTCTCGGTCTCTTCTGTGAAGGTCGTGGTCAAGACACCTGCGCGCGCACAGCCGATGCCGGCCGCGTACGACATTGCCACCGCGTCCGCCTGACCGGTCGCATCCTGATGCACGGCGAGCAGGGCAGGAACCCCGCCGCCCTCTTGATACGTCTCGCGCACACGGTGGCCGGGGCTCTTCGGCGCCACCATCGCGACATCGACATCCTTCGGAGGCTCGATGGTCCCGTAGCGGATGTTGAATCCGTGGGCGAACATCAGCATGTTGCCGGCTTCGAGCTTGGGCGCGATGTGCTCTTCGTAGATCGCAGGCTGCGCCGTGTCGGGTGCCAAGATCATGATCACGTCGGCTTCCTTCGCCGCCTCGGACACCGACTTCACCGAGAGACCAGCCGCCTCGGCCTTGGCCTTGCTCTTGCTGCCTTCCTGTAGGCCGATGCGAACGTCCACGCCGCTCTCTTTCAAGTTGAGCGCGTGGGCGTGGCCCTGGGAGCCGTAGCCGATGATCGCCACCTTCTTGCCTCGAATCAACGAGAGGTCGGCGTCTTTTTCATAGCGAATCTGAGTCATGTGTCTCTCTACTTCTCCAAAGGGGGTTATGCCGCCGAGTGGCGGGACGCGGGCACCGTGGGGTGGGCGAGGCTGTGCTGCTCCACGCCGCGGGTCATCGCTACCGTGCCGGTCTGCACCAATTCCAGGATTCCGAAGGGCCTGAGGACCGACACGAGGCCTTCGACCTTGTCCTGCGGTCCAGTGATTTCGATCGTAACGCGGTCGGGCGACATATCGATTGCCCGGGCGCGAAAGACCTCACAGATCTTCAAGACCTCGTCTCGCTGCTCTCGGTCGCAGGTGACTTTGATCAGCGCGAGCACGCGATTGATCGACTGCTTGTGGGTGATGTCGTCGACCCAGAGCACGTTGACCATCTTGTAGAGGTTCGCTTCGATCCGCTTGGCCTTGTCCTCGTCTGCGTCACAGACGATGGTCATGCGCGAAACGCCGGGTTCGTGCGTAGCGCCGACGTTGAGCGAATCGATGTTGAAGCTGCGGCGGCGGAACAAGGACGCGACGCGGTTCAAGACGCCTGGCTTGTCCTCCACGAAAACGGCAAAAGTTCTTTTCACGGACTGGGACATCATTTGTCCTCCCCTGTCTCGAAGATCGGGTTGTGTTCCTGAGTGCCAGGCTTGTGCGGCCGTTGGATCATGTCGCCGAGAGTCGCGCCGGCCGGTACCATCGGGTAAACGGCATCTTCCTGCTCGACCCGAAAATCGATGACCACGGTGCCCTTGGTCGCTTCCGCCTTCCGAACGGCTGCCTCGACCTCCGACCGTTTCTCGACGCGAATGCCTGTCAAGGCGTGGGCTTCGGCGATTTTGACGAAGTCGGGGCTCAGCATCGGCGTCGCAACGTACCGGCCGCCGAAGAAGAACTCCTGCCACTGGCGCACCATACCGAGGAAGCCGTTGTTAATGATGGCCACGTTCACCTTGATGCCCTCCTGTGCACAGGTCGACAGCTCGGCCTGCGTCATTTGGAAGCCACCGTCGCCGCAGACGACCCAGACGGATTCACCGGGCTTGGCGAACTTCGCACCGATAGCGGCCGGCAGCGCAAAGCCCATCGTGCCGAGCCCTCCCGATGTGAGCAGCTTTCGCGGGTAGTCGTGCTTGTAATACTGGGCTTCCCACATCTGGTGCTGACCGACGTCGGTGACGACCAGCGCCTTCCCATCGGTGAAGCGGTAGAGGTCGTGGATGACGTGGGCGGCGTAGAGCTTGCCCAGATCGGGCAGGTTCTTGATGTCTCTCACAGCCGAGTCGCCCTTGATTTCGTCGATGTACGCGAGCCAATCGGGGCGGTCGATGTTGCCGACATGTGGCATCAGCTCTTCTAGAACCTCGCGTGCGTCTCCGACAATCGGCACATCTGCATGGACGTTCTTGTTGATCTCGGCGGGGTCGAGCTCGATGTGGATCTTCTTGGCGGTCTGGGCGTAGGTCTTGAGATTTCCTGTCACCCGGTCGTCGAAGCGCATGCCGACAGCGATAATCAAGTCCGCTTCCTGAATGGCCTTGTTGACCCAGGTCTCTCCGTGCATTCCCATCATGCCGAGGTTTTGAGGATGGTTGGCTGGAAATCCGCCAAGGCCGAGCAGGGTGCATGCGACCGGTATGTTTGTCTTTTCGACGAATTCCGTGAGAGCCTCGGTCGCCTCCGCCTTGATGACGCCGTGGCCTGCAAAGATGATCGGCCGCTTGGCGTCTTTGATGAGGTCCACTGCGTCCTCGATCTGCTCCGCGAGTGGCGCATAGTCGGGACGGTAACCGGGGAGCACGATCTCGTCATCGCTCCACTCGAAGACACAGCTTTGCTGCTGCGCATCCTTGGTGATGTCGACGAGGACAGGTCCCGGTCGGCCCGAGCTCGCGATGTAGAACGCTTCTCGAATCGTCGGCGCGATCTGCTCTGGCTTGGTCACCAGGTAGTTGTGCTTGGTGACCGGGATGGTGCAGCCCGTGATGTCGGTTTCCTGGAATGCGTCGCTGCCGATGAGCTGCGACGGAACCTGCCCGGTGATACAGACCATCGGGATCGAGTCGAGCATCGCTGTGGCGATGCCGGTGACCAGGTTGGTTGCGCCCGGGCCGGAAGTCGCGATGCAGCAGCCGACTCTGCCCGAAGCGCGGGCGTAGCCGTCGGCCATGTGCGAGGCGCCTTGCTCGTGGCGCGTGAGCACGTGATGGATCGGGTATTCGATCATCGCGTCGTATGCCGGCATGATCGCGCCACCCGGATAACCGAAGCAGACCTCGACCCCCTCGCGTACGAGGGCTTCCCAGATGATTTGGGCGCCGGAAAGCGATTCGCCGATACGATTCTTCAGCTTAGGATTGGCGGGTGTCACGAGGGTCTCCTTCGTTGCTGGCTGGCTCCAACTAGTTGATTTGAGGCGTCATTCAAGCAGCGCGCTTTGCGCGAAAAAGGCGCCGGGTCGATCGCCGACCGGGCGCCTGTTTGCACGGGGAATTGCCGCGTGCCGGCCATTTGCCAGGTTGCTGTAGTTTTGCGCTGTGAGTGTTTGGTCATGGGTCTAGGGCAACAAAAAAGCCCCCGCATGCTCGATGCGAGGGCCAGAAACGGAGTGGGTTGGTCTGTGGGTTGGTTCTGGTCCCCGCCTATGCCTGCGTAACTAGCAGGAGGCTAATAATGAGGCCGACTACAACTACAACACCGCCAACCAGGTCCGCGCGAAGCGCACCGGTCGAATCAGTCATAGCGATCGGGTACCGAACCATTACCAGCCCATTCTGCTCCCAACCCCCCCAACCGTCAAGGGGGACACTCTCTACGCCTCCAACCGGATGGAATCACCCAGCTTCTCAGCGAAGGATCGCAGCGCCCGCGTTTCGCAGTCTCGGTGTGCACGGTGGGTGCGCCGCCGGTCGCTGCGATCTTTGCGGCAGAAACGCATGGGTTCCAAGCATTTAGGGGGGGTAGAGAGTGTCCCTTAGCGTTGGATCCTGTCCCCTAGGTCGATAGCGACGGTGTGTTCGGTGGGGCTGGGCTGGAGTGGTTCTTTGCGTCGCTCGATGTTGCTGCCGAAGGCGTCCCACCAGGCTTCGGCGTCGGTGCGGGTCCAGCGGGCGACCGCGAGACGGTCAAGTGCGTCGGCCATGTCTTGGCCCGAGTCGGGCCGGTCCGCCTGATCCTTCTGCAGGCAAGCCATGATGAGTGCCTCCAGTCCGGCGGGGATTTCTAGGGACGAGGCTTCCGACAGTGGGGTGGGCTTCGTGTGCAAGTGGTGCAGGCAGACTTCCATGATCGTCTTGCCGTCGAAGACGTGACGGCCCGAAAGCAGGTAGTAGCCGACCGCGCCGAGGGCGTAGAGATCGGTTCGCGCGTCGATCCCTTGGGGATCTTGGATTGCCTCGGGGCTCAGGTAGTGCGGTGTACCCTTGATCGACATCGTGTTGGTCTTGTCGATGTCGTCGACCTGGCCGAGGTTCTTCACCAGGCCGAAGTCCAGGACCTTGGTCACGTCGGGAACGCCGCCCTGACGCGCGAGCATGATGTTGCTCGGCTTGATGTCTCTGTGAATCAGTCCAACAGCATGTGCTTCGTTCAAGGCTAGCGCAGCATCACGAAGAATACGCACGACTCGTTCGACCGGTTGCGGCCCGCTGGCTTTGACGACCTGCGTGAGCGTCGCCCCGTCCAGCAGCTCCATCGCGTAGTAGAGCAAACCGTCGGGCGTGCGGCCGTAGTCGTAGATCGTGACCGTGTTGGGGTGAGTGAGCTTGGCCGTCAGCTGCACCTCTCGGCGGAAGCGATCGAGTGCGTCCGGGTCGGCAAGATCCGGCCGAAGTAGCTTGATGGCGGTCGGCCGCTTCAACATACCGTGCTGGGCCTCGTAAACCACGCCCATTGCGCCTTCGCCGAGCTTGCTGCTGAGGTTGTATTGCCCGAGGCTTTGAACCTCTCGAACTTCCTTGCGTAGGCGATGAATCACACGGGACGCGAGCGCAGCGAGGCCAGTGGTGAGCGTCCACCACATCGTCGTGATCAATGCTTGAGAGGCGGCGACGCGTTCCGCGGACTTTGCCGGGTAGCCGAAGCTTCGCCAGATGCTGAGGTCTACGCCCAGGTAATGCTTGTACATCGCGGCAACGAGGGCGATCCCGATGAGGACGCCGAGAACGGTGGTTCGCCGGGCCGAGCTAGGCACGAACACGCTTCGGGCAAACATCACTAGCGCCAGAATGAAGGCAGTGATTGTATCGGCGCCCACCTCCGGGCGGATGTCGAGCCCCATTCCAATGTAGCAAACGCTGGCGAGAAAGATGCCCGTGTTCTCGATGGCGTGAATTGCGTTCACCGAGAACTGGCCGCGCCGGCAGACCAGCCAAACCCCGAGCAGGGGCACGATCGCTGCAGCGTGGATCAGGAATCCGAAAGCGGTGACCTGCTCTTCGAGACCCCCAAAGAGAACACCCATGATCACCCGAAAGAGCAGGGCGGTTCCGCCGAGGATGGCGCCGATGAGCCCAAAGGTGGCGACGCGACGCTGAAGAAAGGCGCGCGCTTCTGGATTCGCGAAGTAGGTGCTCTTTGTCATGCCTTCCCGCCCATGATGTCTAAGATCGCAAATTGTAGCCGCTGCGCAGAAGCGCGCTCGCTACGCCAAGAACCACCAGGAACGACACCAGCACGACGCCCGCACTGGCGATGGGCGAAACGTCTGCCACGCCCAAAAATCCGTACCGAAGACCGTTGACCATGTAAAGCAGCGGATTGAAGCGGCTGACCGTGTTCCATGGTTCCGGCAGCAAGTCGATCGAGTAGAAGACGCCCCCAAGGAAGGCCAGAGGCAATAGGACGAAGTTGGGAAAGATGGCGAGATGGTCGAATTTCTGCGCCCAAAGCGCGGCGATCATTCCAAGGAGAGCCAAGGTCGCCGTCACGAAGACGGTGAAGAACAGCGTCCATCCGAGGTGATGAAGAGGAAACCAGGTGAAGAAGATCGCAACGATGTACACCAGCGCGCCTACGATGATGGCTCGGATCATCGCCGCTCCTACGTACGCTAGAAGCATTTCGAATGCGCCGATAGGGGCAACCAGGATGTCGTTGATCGTTCCGTTGATCTTCGACTGGAAAAGACTCGAGGAGGTGTTGAGGAACGAGTCGCGAATCATCGTCATCATGACGAGGCCCGGAACGACGAATTGAATGTAGGGGACGCCGGAGATCTCGCGAAGGCGGGAGCCGAGAGCAACGCCAAACACCAGGAAGTACAGGCTGGTCGTCACGAGCGGGCTCAGCACCGTCTGCAGCCAGACCTTGCTGAAGCGGCGGATCTCCTTGAGGAAGAGCGTCTTGAGCGCAATAGAGCTCACGCCGCGTGCCTGCCATCTGCTTTGCGAATCAGCTCCAGGTAAATGTCTTCGAGCGAGCGACCCCCGTGCCTTTCCAGCAGGCTCTCGCGGCTTTCCACCAAAAGGAGCTCGCCCTTGTGCAAAATGCCGATGCGGTCCGCAAGCTTCTCCGCTTCTTCGATGTAGTGCGTAGTCAAGACAATCGTCGTGCCTGCGGCGCGCAGCTCTTCGACCTCCTGCCAGAGCTCGCGGCGCAGCTCGACGTCCACACCGGCGGTTGGTTCATCGAGGAAGAGCAGTCTGGGCTCGTGGACTAGGGACTTGGCGACCAGCAGACGCCGCTTCATGCCACCGGACAGCGTTCGCGTGTACGCGTCGCGCTTGTCACCGAGGGCAAAGGTATCGAGCAGACTTTGGGCGCGCTCCCGGTTCGGCTCGACCCCCATGAGCCCCATTTGGATCATCAGGCTTTCGAGTGGCGAAAAGAATGGGTCGTAGCCGATCTCCTGCGGCACCAGGCCAACCAGGCGACGGGTCGTTCGGAAGTCCTTTACCGTGTCGAAGCCGAGAACCTCGATGCTTCCTCCATTTTGCTTCGCAAGCCCCGTAATACAGTGGATTAGGGTCGACTTCCCGGCGCCGTTCGGGCCGAGTAGGGCGAAGATCTCACCTTCATAGACCTCGAGCGACAGGTCTTTGAGCGCGGTGAACTTCCCGTAGCGCTTGGTGAGGTGGCGACAGCGAAGGACCGGCGGCTTCATCGCGGCCGACTATAGCGACCTGTGCTGGGATGACCAGGCTACCCCGGCGTGTGACGCAGATGGAACGACTTGGGTCGCGTGAGCTGTGCATAGCCGAGCGTCGACAAGCTGCATCCACGGCCCGAGTCTTTGACGCCCACCCAGGCAAGCTCTGGGTCGAGATAGTCGCAGCGGTTCATGAACCAGGTTCCGGTTTCGACGCCCTTGCCGATCCGTTGCGCACGCTCGAGGTCGCTCGTCCACACCGAAGCCGTGAGGCCGTAGTCGCTGTCATTCATCAAGGCGATCGCTTCTGCATCGTCGCGCACCTGCATGATGCCGACCGCCGGGCCGAATGTTTCTTCGCTCATGATTCGCATCGAGTGATTGACGTCGACGAGAGCCTGCGGCGCCATGTAGGGAAGGCCGCGCTTGCTTTCTTCGAAATGGCTCGGATCGAGTAGTGCGCGGGCGCCTGCCGCGAGGGCTTCGTCGATCTGGGCCTGGATGCCCTCTGCGTTGCGGATCCGCACGACTGGGCCGAGGGTGGTCGACGAATCACGTGGATCGCCGAGCATGAGCTCGTTGGCCACGGTGACGAAGGCTTCGAGGAAGGGCTCGTACACGTCGCGATGAACGTAGATTCGCTCCACGCCGCAGCAGGATTGGCCGGCGTTGTAGAACGAGCCGTCGACGAGGTTGGCCGCCGAGCGCTCGACGTCGGCGTCGCCGCAAACGTAGGCCGGGTCTTTGCCTCCGAGCTCGAGTGCGGCTCCGATGAAGCGCTTGGAAGCTGCCATCTGAATGGCGTGTCCCCCTCCGACAGATCCGGTGAAGGCGACGAAAGCAACACGCGGGTCGGCGATCACGTCGGCAACCCCTCCATGATCGAGATAGAGAACCTGGAGCGCGCCAGCAGGCAGGCCGGCTTCCTTTGCCGCGCGCCCGATGCGCTCGGCGACGAGCGGAGTTTGCTCCGAGTGCTTGAGAACCACGGTGTTGCCGGCCACTAGCGCTGGCACCAAGGCGTTGACCGAGGTCAGCCAGGGGTAGTTCCATGGCGCGACGACGAAAACGACGCCCAAAGGTTCACGCCGAATGAACCGGGTAAACCCGTCGCGCGCTTCTAGCTCGATGTCGGCCAGTCCCTGGGCCGCAAGGTCGATCATCGTTCGTCCGCGAAGCAACCAGCCGCCCACCTCGCCGCCGCCGTCCCGCACCGGCCGCCCCATCTGCATCGTGAGCTCTTGAGCGACGGCGTCGGCGTCGTGCACGGCGAGCTCGACGAAGCGCCGGACCATCGTGCAACGTTCTTCGAGGCCGAGCTGACGCCAGGACTCAATGGCCTTGCTGGCTCTCGCCAGCGTTCGTTCGATCTCTGTTGCCCCGTCGAGCGCGCGCTCGAACACGATGCTTCCATCTACGGGAGAAATCGTTTGGAAGCGACCATTCATGGCAGGTAGCGTTTCCCAGCTCCGGGGCGGCGTCAATCCGGGCTTGCACATTCGTCCGCGCCGGGGCACGTCCTGTCGATGGCAATGCCCAAACTCCAAGGCAAGGTACTGATCACCGGGGCGAGCGGCTTCATCGGCAGCCGGCTGCGGGATGCACTTCTCGACTCTGGCTCTGACCTGGTTGCGATTCGCAGGCCGGGTTCACCCCCTTCGAAGGCGGGGCGCTCGGTGCAGGCGGACTATGCCCGCGTCGCCGACTTGGAGCGGGTCATGGCCGAGGAGAGGCCCGACTACGTCTTGCATGTGGCAGGGGTGACCAAGGGCAGCTCGTACGAGGACTTCCGCCTCGGCAACGTCATGCCGACCCGCAACTTGCTGGCTGCGCTCCGTCACGAGCATCCGAGCGCCAAGCGATTCGTCTTGGTGTCCTCGCTGACCTCGTACGGGCCGTCGGCAACGAGCGCTCCTCATCGCGAAGAGAACCCGCCACGACCCATCGAGTACTATGGGCAGAGCAAGCACGAAGCGGAGCAGCTGGTCGAAGAGGAATCGGGCGACGTGCCCTGGACAATCCTTCGCCCGTCCGGCGTCTACGGTCCCGGAGATGTCGACTATTTCAACTTGTTCAAAAGCGCGATGCTCGGATGGAACCTGTACTTCGGCAATCGTGAGCGACTGATGTCGATGATCTACGTCGACGACTGCGTACGCGGAATTCTCGAAGCTGCTTCGCACGGGAACAGCGTCAACAAAGGCTATTTCTTGACGAGCGACGAGCAGGTGACTTGGGAGCAGTTCCAAACCGAGGTCGTTCAAGTGGTCGGCCGCCGAACGCGAACGCTGGATCTGCCCGAGCAGCTCGTGTCGCTCGCCGCCCTCGGGGGAGAGCTCGCAACCCGCTTCGACAAGAAGCCCAGGCTGCTGAACTTGCAGAAGGCCAAAATGGGCGCGCAACCGGCCTGGACCTGTGTCGGTGACGCCGCCCGGCGAGACTTCGGTTTCGTTACTGAAGTCGACCTCGTCGAAGGCATTCGCCTGACTCACCAATGGTACGAGGCGAACGATTGGTATCGGAGCCCCGGCCCAAAGGATTTGTTTTCGGCGCGTTCACTCCGCGGCTTGGCCCGCCGTCTCGGTCGATTCCGGTGAAAGCCTGCTGAGGAGGCGATGCCCGGTCGAAGTGATTCGATCCAGTAGGTACCGCGCTCTCGTCTCCGCCCGCTCGAGATGCCGTTCGAGGACTTCATCTCGCTCCGGGTGCTTTGCGGTTTGCTCGAGGAGCAACTCCGCGATCACGGTGTCGCCGAGAATCTGAGTCAGTCGCTCGGCGTGGAGCATCGCGAAGGCAAAATCGCGCTTTGGGTTCCAGTTCTTGGTGAGCTCGTCGGACCATTCACTGATCGGCTTTCCGCGAAGGCCTCTCACCTTGGCTCCCGCCGTCTTGAGGACCAGGTGTTGCTGCGCACTCAGTGACACCGTTTGCAGTTGCGCGACCCGGCGCTCTAGCGGGTTACGACTCGACAGCGAGCGCCAACGAGCTTGCGCCAGGCGTCGCACGAAGTCCTGCGGGCTCTTGATGATCCCGCCGAGGGTATCCTTCATCGCCATGAGCGCCTGAATCTGGCTCGTTCCTTCGTAGATCGGCATCACCAGCGCATCGCGAAGCAGTTTCTCCGGCAGGTACTCGGTGGTGTAGCCGTTGCCGCCGTGAATCTGGAGCGATGTCCGCGCGTGCTCGACCGCCCTTTCTGCGGCGAAGTACTTGAGCAGAGGCGTGATGCGGCGCGCCTGCATCTGATGCGACTTCATCAGTCGCTTCAAGCGCTTCTGTTCGTCTTCGGCGAGGTCGCCGTAGCGAAGCAAGAGGGCCAATTTCTGAGCCATTTCCTCGTGGAAACATGCGGTTATTGCCATGGCCCGAATGCCCTGAATCTCGGTCAGCATCGTTTCGAGGTACTCGGCAATCATCTCGTGGCGATCGATCGTCTTGCCCATCGAGCCCCGCTCCGACGCGTACTCGACCGCGGCCCGGTATGCCGACTCGCTCAATCCGAGGCACTCGAACCCGACACCAAGTCGCGCGTTGTTCATGAGAGTGAGCATGTACTTGAAGCCCTCACCACGTTGGCCGACCAGCTCCGCCGGCGCCTTGTCGTAGACGAGCCCGCAAGTCGCCGAGCCGTGATGGCCGAGTTTCTCTTCGACGCGGCTCAGCGGCACGATGCGCCTCCGATTTCCCGCTGCATCGTCCTCGTATGTAGGCACGAGGAACATCGAAAGCCCGTTGAGCCCACTCATCGGATCATCTGGATCGATGTCTTCGGTGCGCGCGATGACGAAGTGATATTTTCCGTGACCCGAAGTGATGAAGATCTTCTCGCCGGTCACGAACCAGTTGCCATTCTCATCTTGCTCGCCGACGGCGCGCAGCGCTCCCATGTCGGACCCGGCGTCGGGTTCGGTAATGTCCATGCAGCCCCAGGCTTCGCCTGCGACAATCTCCTCGATCATCTTCCGCCAGCGAGTTTCGTTGATCCGGCCGGTCACGGGATCGATGTCGGAGCTCCCTTCGAGTGCCGAGAAGACGATAGCGGCCATCGCAAGCCCAGCGTGGAAGCCATGGTGCGCCATCGCGGAAACGTCGGCGCGGGCCATGAGCTCGCTGTTCATGAAGTACAGCATCATCGGGGCGTTCATCCCGCCCAGCTCACGTGGAATCGGAAGCCCGTGAAGGTCCAGCTCCTTGATTCGCTCGAAAATTCCGGCGAGACGTTCGGGGAACACGACCTCTCCATCGACGAATTCGACGCCTTTTTCGTCGATTTCCTTCTCGTAGGGTTTGATCTCTTCCGCGCTGAACTGCCCGAACATCTCGATGATGTCTCGGTAGAAACCGACCGCCTCTTCGGTGCTGCTGAACCCTTCACCCGCTGCGTCGGCGAAGTCGTGCTCGGTGACGCGCACCAGCGAATCCCAGTCCACGCCCTTGTCGAAGTAGTACTGAAGGTCGTCGTTGTCTTTGAAGAAATTGGCCATGTTTAGTTCTCGCCTTCGTTCTCTGTATAGAGGCTCGATCGCGCAACGCGGATCAGCTCACGCGCGTGACGCGCTCGCGTGCCTCCTCGGACCGGATCATCCGGCAGAATTGTTTGCAGCGTGTCGATCACCGCAGTGCCGGCCACCGCCATCGTGATCACCTCGACCGCGTACGCCTGTGGGTCGACGTCCGGGCGGACCAGGCCTTGCTCCTTGGCGCGCTCGAGCTGAGCCCCGAGCAGCTCGACCCATGGTTGGACGAATGCCTCGAGCATGGCTTGCATCTGCTCTGGGCGGTCGAGAGTCTCGCGTAGAAAGAGACGCGCGCGGTCCGGGTCCTCGATGAAGAACTCGCTCAGCGCCTCCATCGTGGCGTCGAAACGCTCTTCGGCGGACGCCTTCAAGAGAAGACCGGGCAGCACCGAGTTCCAGTGCGCGAGCATCTCGGAGAGCACGTTCTCACGAAGCTGGTCTTTCGACCTGAAGTGATAGAGGAGGCTCGGCTTCCGAATTCCGACGGCGTCAGCGATCTCCTGCACCGAAGTCCCGTCGTACCCCTGCTCGGCGAACAGCCGTGTCGCTTGGGTCAGTATCTGAGCGCGCACATCCATTGTCCCTACCGTTTGGTCGTCAAATGCCTACCAAACGGTAGGGAGAATGCAAGGAAAACCGGCGCGAGAGACCGGGGAGGGTCGATTCAGGCGTTTGTTAGGGTCGTCCCGCAAGCGCTACCAGACGAATGACGCTGGCTAGGCCGTGGTGGTATTGGCCTTCGTGGATCTCGGCTTCGGTCTTCTGAATTTGAAGAAACTCGAGGTCGGCGAAGTCCTCTCGAAGGTCGTCGAGCGCGTACAAGAGCGCCTCGGCCGGTGGGCCTCCTGTGCCGTAGCTCAGCTGCTCCTTGCTGTAGGCTTCGACAATCACCCTGCCGCCTGGAGCAAGGGCAGATGCAAGTCGTTGGTGCACATTCCTTCGCTTGCTCTCGTGGACATGCGCGAAGATCAGCGCAACGGCATCGTACGCTCCGCCCTCGATGCGCGCGCTTTCATAGTCGGCGACCTGATAGTCGATGTGCACCCCGTGGCGAGCGGCGAGCCGCAGCGCCTTGTTGCGACCCACCGCACTGATGTCGAACGCATCGACTTTCCAGCCTTGGCGCGCAGCGTAGACTGCGTTTCGGCCTTCGCCCTCGGCGGGAAGGAGAAGGCGCCCCGGCGTCGGTATCTGCTCCAGGCACGTCTTGAAGAACAGATTCGGCTCTTCGCCGTAGGCGTATTCCTCTCGACTATAGCGCTCGTCCCACATCTCCTTCATGTCGTCTCTCGCTCCATGCAAGCGTCCAACGCGAACCGCAGCCAGTCATTCACGCTGCGTTCACAGAGTGCCGGCTCGGTTGCGCCGCCCCTCTGACCCTGCTGGCGATCACAGGCGCTTGCGAGCAGGTCGCTCGCCAAAAGGGCGAAAATTGGAGCCGCGGCACTCACCGTTCGGACACGGTAACACGAATCGACTGTTGCCCGCCGCGCCCTGGTTTCCTATAAGCGGCCCGGAGGCGACGAATGGCAAACGGAATTCAACAAGTAGATCAAGAGATGCTGGGCACGATCAAGCGGCATGCTGGGGTCGGGATGGCGGTGGGTGTTCTCGTCGTCGTCGCTGGTATCTTGGCGCTGCTGTCGCCACTGGTGGCTGGGATTTCGGTTGCGATTGCGGTCGGCGTTCTCATTGTCGCATCGGGCTTATCGAGGATGTTTCTCGCGTTCAAGATGGGCTCGTTCGGCCACGGGCTGCTCGTCTTCTTGTTGGGGCTGCTCTCGATCGTCATTGGCGGCTACATGCTTTCTCGTCCTGGGATGGCGCTCGCAACGCTGACACTGGTCTTGGCTGTCTACTTCGTCGTCGATGGCGTCTTCCAGAGCATTTGGGCGTTTCGCCTTCGCCCGATCAAGGGCTGGGGCTGGTCGCTTTTCAGCGGCGTTGTATCGCTCGCGCTCGGCATCATGATTTGGCGCCAGTTCCCGGTCTCGGGGATCTGGGCCGTCGGCACGCTTGCTGGCATTCACATGGTGTTCGGAGGCTCCTCGGTCGCCTCGGTTTGTGCGACCGCACGTAAGGCTGCCGACGAGGCGCGCGGCTGACAGGGGCCGCTCTTCAATCGATCGGGTCGCCGATTGGCATGAGTTGATCGGGGGCGTCTTTCGCGTGCTCAGCTGGCTCACGTCGCTCGAGCACAGAGATCGTGCGCCACCAGGGTTCGACGCCGTCTATGCGGGACGGCTCGATGGCTGCGCCGAGCATCGGCATGACCAAGTGGGTGTCGAGGCTTGGTGCGAGCTCGATCAAGCGTTCGGCTGGCTGGTCCCAGTCATGAATCGCTAGGTCGAATGTGCCCCAGTGCACCGGCAGGAAGCTTCCTCCACCGAGCAGCTTCAAGGCCTGCAGAGCGTTGTCGGGGCCGAGGTGGATGTGACCCCAGGCCGGATGAAAGGCGCCGACCTCGAGCATCACCAGATCGAATGGGCCGAGACGCCGGGCGATCTCTTCGTACTCTGTCGTGAGGCCGGTATCCCCGCTGAAGAAGGCCCCGTGTCGCGCGCCGCGCAGCGCAAAGGACGACCAGAGGGTACGGTTGCGATCCGCGGCGGCGCGTCCCGAGAAGTGCTGAGAAGGCGCCGCGGTTATGCGGAAGTCTGCGTTCGGAAGCTCTGCGCTCTCCCACCAATCGAGCTCGTGGATGCGCTCGGGCGGCACGCCCCAGGCTTCGAGGTGGGCTCCGACGCCGAGCGAGGTGTAGAAGGGAACGTCTTGGCGAATCAGCTCGACGATGCTCGGGTAGTCGAGATGATCGTAGTGGTCGTGCGAGATGATCACCGCGTCGAGCCGCGGGAGTTGAGAGATCGGGACCGGGACCGGTTGAAAGCGCCTGGGGCCGACGAGACGGCTCGGAGAGACGCGTCGACTCCAGACCGGATCGGTGAGTACGCGGACGCCGTCGATTTCGAGCAGCAGCGTCGAATGGCCAAGCCAGGTCGCGCGTAATCCCGTTTCAGAGGGCTTCGTCCAGGCCTCGAGCGGGCTCACCGAAGGAAGCGGCGCGACGGGTACGCGACGACCACCTCCGAAGAAGAACTCCCGCATGACGGGGAAGGTCGAACCCTTCTTGAGGTTGGGGCCGACGCCGGAGGTGTTCCGAAATAGTCCGTCGATGAAGCGCGGCGACGCCTGCATGCGTTCACGTCTCAGACCAGTGCTTCGTCGTCGAAAGGCGGACATTCGTCTCAAGTTTATAGGGCAATCGCGCGGGCTGTCACGCGGCGCGAGCGTCAGCGCTGGCGTGGTAGACTCGGAGTATGTCGCGCTTAGACGATGCACTTCGCCGTTTCGACGAGGCCAATGCCCAGGACCCCAACAGCGAGATGGTGGACGGCCAACCCGTCCCCAAAGAGCTGGTGTACGGCCGACGCATGTCCGCGCGCCTCAGGGCGTTCGCCCCCGGCGCCCCCGAGGCCGTGCAGCTCGCTGCGCGCGCCCAACACATTCGCCGTTGGGAACTGCCACGGGACAGCTATCCGGAAGGCAGGGCGGGCTATCTCAAGTGGCGCACCGATCTCTACAAACGACACGGTGACATCGCGGGCGCAGTCATGGAAGACCTCGGTTATGAGCGGGACACCATCGAACGCGTCAAGACACTGCTCCGCAAGCGGGGTCTGAAGACCGACCCCGAGGTGCAGCTCATGGAAGACGTCATCTGCCTGGTGTTTCTCGAGTACTACTTCCATGACTTCGCCCAAAAACACGATCAGGAGAAGCTGATTCACATCGTGCAGAAGACTTGGAACAAGATGAGCGATGAAGCGCACGCGGCGGCCCTTCAACTCGACTACGCACCCGAAGACCTCGCGCTCATTCAGGAGGCCCTGCGGAGCGACTAGTGTCGGGCGGGATCGAGTACGTGACTGTGGCGTGTGCGACCGGTTCATCGCTTCCATCCGAGTAGATCGTGACTTGCCCCACCGCGAGTCGCTTTCCGAGCTTGAGCATCTCGGCTTCGGCGATGACGTCCGCCAGCTTGGGCGCGCGAAGGAAGTTCATGTTCAAGTTGCTGGTCAGCGCGAGAGCCACAGGGCCGATCATTCCGAGTACCAGGTAGTACATTGCTGTGTCTGCGATCGTCATGAGGGCAGGGCCCGAGACCGTTCCGCCTGGGCGCAGGTATCGCTCGGTCACCGGAACTCGAAGTCTTAGGAAACCATCGCGCAGCTCTTCGACCTCGACCGGCATGCGAGCTTGCGGAAAGACCTCCTGCATGAAGGCTTTGATCTCGTCGGCGGTCATCCTGGGCATCAGAGCTTCAGCCGCCCCTCTTTGATCTCGGTCCAGCGTTTCACCGTCAAGCGCTCGTAGCCGGTCTTGGTTCGAACGTAGAGTGGGTCGTCGACCGATGCGGGGTCGACCCCCTGCTTCCGTAGCTCGTTCTTCTGGATCTTGAAGGTCCCAGTCTTTGCGAGCCCGGTCATGACTCGAACGAAACGCGGCTGTGCATAAGGTGGAAGATCTGAAACCGCGCGCCAGAATCCCTCGGGATCGAACTCGCCCGCGGGCACAACCGCCGCGAGACCCGCTTGGCCTTCCATGTTTGGAACTGGCACACCGATTACGGTCGCTTCGTCGATGCCGTCGTTGTGCGTAATGACGTCTGCCACCTCGGCGGTGGACACGTTCTCTCCTTTCCACCGAAACGTGTCGCCGATGCGGTCGACGAAATAGTAGAAGCCGTCCGCGTCACGACGAAGCAGGTCGCCGGAGCGGAAGTACTGGTCGCCTTTTTTGAAGACATTGCTCAGCAGCTTCTTCTGTGTTGCGGATTCATCGGTGTAGCCGCGATATTCGAGCCCACCTGTCGCCATCTTTGAAACGCGAATCAAGAGCTCGCCGACCTCCTCGTCTTCGCACGGAATGCAGAAGCCCTTCTTGTCGCGGAGATGCTGATCGAGGTCGACGTCGTATTGGACGATCCGCAGCCAGCCCGCGAGCCCTCCGAGAGGGACTCGGCCTACCGAACCTTCGCGCCCACTGATGTTGGCGATGAACCCTGGGGCCTCGGTGGCTCCGTAGAATTCGCGGATGTTGTCGATACCGAACCGAGCCTTGAATCTCGGCCAGATGTCGGGGCGAAGGCCGTTGCCGACGGCCACGCGCACCGAGTTCGGGAGCTCCCTGGGATGCGGCGGTGAGTTGACCAGGTAGCGGCAGAGCTCGCCGATGTAGAGAATCGCCGTCGCCTTGTATCGATGAACGTCGTCCCAAAACGCACCGGCGCTAAACGAGCGGCGCATGGCCATGGGGATCCGGGCGAGCATTGCGGCCGACGCGCCGAGGAGGAGGCCGTTCGCGTGATAGAGCGGAAGCACGCAGTAGAGCTTATCGCCAGGGCGAAAGTCGTACATGAGCGGTCCGAATCCTGCCCCAGCGAGAATGGCGCGGGCGTGGGAGACTCGGCAAGGCTTGGGAAGCCCCGTCGTTCCGGAGGTGTAGATATAGACGAAGTCGTCTTCGGCCTTTACCGGCGCTGGCGGGTAGGCCGTGGCAGGCGTGTCGGCAAGAAGACCAGCGTAAGGATTGTCGTCGAACACGAGAATTCGATCGAGCGACTGACAGAGCTCTTTGCGCTCGCGCAGCCCGGACTCGAGTGTGTGGCTTACGAGAACCACCTTGGCGTTTGACACCTCGAGCGCGTGGGAGAGTGGGCGCCCTCCCAGGTTGGTGTTCACCAAGGCGGCTCTTGCACCGATACGCGAAATGCCGAGCACCGATGCGATGTAGAAAGGGGAATTCTCGGCGAGGAGGGCGACTACATCGCCCGGCTTCACGCCCGCTGTCGCCAGGACATGCGCAACCCGCGAGGTCGCATTCACGAGCTCAGACCAGGTCAGATGTTCGTTCTCCATTTCGTAGGCCAGGTCATGCGGTGCGTCCTGGGCGTTCTTCATCGCCACGTGAAGGAGGCTGTCGATCTGCCGCAGTTGCGTACGAAGCAACCAGGGGACTGTCTCCTTCAAGGCTTTCGGCCCGAAACGAAGCTCCGCCATCACGGAGGATCGCCACGACGACGAAGTTAGGCGCGAGAACATGTCGGGAAGTGTACGCGCTCCAACTCTAGATTCGAGACGTTTTTTCGGAGTTCCTGTGGTACAAGAACCGGCCCGTGCCGACCTGGACTGACATCAAAGATCACGCGAGGTCCAGCTACAAGCTGGCCGAAGAGCACGAGCACGCGTTCAAGGTCGTGTTCGCATACCCTGGCGATCGTTTGCAGGCCGTGATCGTGTCTCACTATCAAGCCATGGGTCGTTCATGGGTTGACTTCTCATCGGCCTGCTGTCCCGCTGATCGCATGGACCCTGAGGCGGCGCTTCAACAGAGTTTCAACTTGGCCGTCGGCTCTCTATGTTTGGACGGCGACGTATACGTGGTTCGGCAAACCGCCCTTGCCGATCACCTTCATCTCGCTGACCTCGAAGTGTGCATGCACACCGTCGCCCGGGCCGCAGACCAAATCGAGCGGTCCCTTCCCATGTACGAGCCGGCTTCTGATATGCTCCCCGAGATGGAAGAGGACCGCGCCTAACATGCCGTTTGCGATCGAGATTTCAGGTTTGCTGGGCGTGTTTAGCCTACTCATGGGCGTCTGGGGCGTTCTCGTTCCCTCGCGCCTCGCCGACTTCGTGACTCGTTTTGGCTCCAAAGGCGGTCTCTGGGTCGCCGCAGCCATCCGACTGGTCTTCGGGCTCGCGCTCTGGTTCGCCGCGCCGGCCTCGCGCGCACCGCTCCTGCTTCAGGTGCTCGGCGTGATTGCCCTCGTCGCCGCCGTCGTCCTGCCATTCATGGGCGTCGACCGGTTCAAGCGCCTGGTCGACTGGTGGACCCGGCTCTCCCCAACCGCGATGCGCTTCAACTCCCTGTTCGCCATCGCCTTCGGCGCCGCCGTGCTCTGGGCGCTCTTGCCCGCCGCCGGCTGACGGAAGGGCCTTCGCAGTGCCCCAGCTCGAGGTAAGCGCGTGGGATGTGGCCATCCTGATCGGCTACGTAGTGCTCACGCGCGTCGCGTTCGGTTGGTTCTTTGCCAGGCAGACGCGCGGGGAGGGTGCCGAAGGTTTTTTTCTCGCTGGTCACCGCATGCGATGGCCGATCATCGGTCTGTCTTTCTACGTGGCCAACATGGGAGGCAGCAGCTTCGTCGGCTTGCCGGGCGCTGGATATCATAGCGGCATCAGCGTCTTTCACTACGAGTGGGTGCCGGCGCTGCTCTTGATCTTGTTTGCTATCTTCTTCCTTCCCGTGTTCTTGCGGGCTCGCATCTACACCGCCCCGCAGTATCTCGAACAGCGCTTCGGACGTGGATCGCGGCTTGCGTTCTCCGCAATGCTCTTGTTGACCAGCATGCTGGTCGATGCGCCCGGCTCGCTTTATGCCGGGGCGATGGTCCTCAAGACCTTGCTTCCGGCCGTGTCGATATGGATCACGATCACGGTGGCTGCCGTTGCGGCCGGCGTCTACATCACATTTGGCGGACTTGGCGCGGTCGTGGCCAATGATGCAGTGCAGGCGCTCCTGATCCTCGCTGGCGGCATTGCGATTTCCGTGCTCGCCTGGCAAGCGGTGCCATCTTGGGATGCGGTGGTGGCGGCCTCGAAGCCCGGCGCCTTGCATCTGATGCAGCCCGCCGATGACCCGATCATGCCTTGGCCCGGGATCGCCGGCGTGTTCATCGTGGGCGTGTACTTCTGGTGCACCAACCAATTCATCATCCAACGAGCGCTCGGCGCTCAAACGCTGAACGACGGACGCTGGGGTGCGCTGTTTGCGGGCCTGCTCAAGCTTCCAAACCTCTTCATTCTGATACTGCCTGGTGTCTTCGCGACCGTGCTCTATCCCGACCTCGAGAACCCCGACATGGTGTTCCCGATGTTGGCCTTCGACCTTCTGCCGATTGGCTTGCGCGGTTTCATGCTGGCGGTACTCGCGGCGGCGATGCTGTCGAGTTTGGAGGCAATCCTTCATTCGGCTTCGACCCTGTTCACGATGGACTTCGTGCAAGGCGCTCGCCCCGAGATGGACAGTCAACAGCTCGCGCGTTGGGGACGCGGCGCGATCTTGGTCTTCATGGTCTTTGCGGTGGTCTGGACGCCGCAGATCTCGCGCTTCCCGACGCTCTGGCAGTACCTGCAGTCGATTCTGTCCTATCTAACGCCACCCGTCGTGGCGGTCTTCTCACTGGGATTGTTCTGGCGCCGCGCCAACAGCGCCGGTGCACTCGCGGGCCTGCTCGTCGGAGTACCCCTGGGTCTCGGGGGCTGGGTCGCCGTGGAGGTACTGTCACTTTTCGATTTGCAGTATCTGTACGCGGCGGTGCTGATGTTCGTGCTGGGCTTGGTCCTGGTCGTCGCGGTCAGTTTACTGACGCCCGCGCCTCCGGCCGCTGAAGTCGAGGCTCAGCTATGGCATCGCGAAGATGCTGCGCCCGAAGCCGGCGAGGCCTGGTACCGGGACTACCGCTTTCAAGCGGCGGCGCTCGCGGCGATCACGGTCGGAGTCGTCGTCTGGTGGTGGTGACTAGTAGCCGGTTCCGCCAAAGCGATCGGAGTCGCCTCGGTAGATGAATCCGATGAAGGGCTCGGCCCACCACTGTTGGCGCTCGAAGAAGTTGCCTTTGCCGCTCATCGAGTACTGGAATCCCACGTCGAGGTACATCGAACCCTTGAGGTGAATCCCTACTCCGGCTTTCCCGCTGAACCCCGGAGCGAATTGCCCGCGGCTATCATTGCGGCAGTAGTACCAAGCGCAGGTGCCGCCAAGGGCCGCGAAGCTCCAGAGGTTGGCGTCGAACGCGCCCGTCACATAAGGAAGAACGGCATCGAAGATCGGTATCTGAAACCGCACGCCCGGTGAGAAGGAGAGGCGTACGAGGGGTTCGAGGCCGGTCCGGGAAAACGCGCCTGGGACCTTGTTGGTGTCGATTGGGGTCCACTGCAGGCCGAAGGCGAAGTCGAACACGACCCAGCCGATATCGAAGCCTGCCCAACCGGCGAAGCTCGCGCCCGGTTTGACGATCTCGTGGTCGACGTCGAAGAAGACTGGAACGCCTACCTCGACTCCGCCCTGAAACCGAAGCGCAACGCGCCGCTCCTGAGCGGATGCCGACGAGGCCATAAGGCACAGGGCCAGGGCTATCCAGAGGGACGTGAAGCGCGGTCGCACGGGGCGGACCTTACGTCAGGGCAAAGGGCAGTGCCACCCCGTAAAGCGATCGGGGGCCGTGCGAGTGTCAGCGTCAGTGCCGGCGCTAGTGTCAGCGCCAGTGGCAGCGTCGGCGCCACTGTCAGGCGTGGGCGTCAATCCAGCTGTTGAAGTCCTCGTATCCGATCTCTTCGTGCCGGCGTTCGATTCGCTTTGCCAATGTCCTCATCGCGTCAACAGACATCGGCCGACCAGCCGCCGCCCGTTCAGCCACCGCCTCTGCTTCCGCCGAGACGCTCCCGGCTGCTTGTTCCGGTGCTTCGCCGACACCCAAGTATGCCGCCACCACCTTCTCGATGATCTCGATGGCGTTGGCTCTGCTGTCTCTGATGTTTCCCTTGCCCGTCAGAACATTGCCCAGCCCGAACACCCCGGGAAGGCCATGGACTTCACCCGTGTCCCAGCTGTCGTAGTGGTAAAGCTCGCCTCTGGTCGGGATGCCTTCGATGGGTTTCGGAATGCTACCGATCGAGCTGATGACCATCGAGGCGCGCACATCGACCTCGGTGCCTTTCAAGCCGCGCACCCGGCCGTCCACGACTTCGGTCTTCTGAAATCGGATTCCCGTCAAGCGGTCGCCTTCGACGATGGTCTGTATGGGTCTCGAGAGCTCTTCGAACTTAACGAAGTACTTACGGATGACTCGGTCCATGATCTTGACACGCGCACCCTGCAACTTGGCGAGCTGCTCGGGGGTCGGGTTGTCCGCGCTGGCCAGCGGCATGTCTTCTTTGCGGCGCCGGTAGTAGAGGGTACACCCCTTCACGCCAAGCTCCTCGGCGCTGAGACCATGGGCCTCCAGAGTTTTCGGAATGCCCCTGATTTCCATCTCCAGGATATCTACCTGGATGCCGCGCTTTCGGAGTGCGCGAGCATAGAGCTCGAGGTTGACGATCTTCACCACGTCGATCGATGCGAGCCCACCGCCGACGACGATGGTGTCATCGGGAATCTCGAAGACAGGACCGCTGTAGCCCTCGTCATCGTAGTGGTTGAACCAGTAAACGAATTCGTTTTGGTAAACGAGCCCGCGGCCTTCGTAGGCGTCGGCTCCTTCGATTGGTAGCGCGCGGTCACGCCATGCCCCGTTTGCAAGCACGACCGCGCTGAAGCCAAGCTCGCGGTAGAGCTCGCCCCAAGGAAGCGCGCTCCCAATTTCCGTCTTCGGGACGAAGATGACGCTGTCGCTTCCCAGGTTCGCGTTGATCTTCAGGTATTCCTTGTCGCGCAGTTTCTCGTGCCAGCGCGGCAGGCCGTCTTCGATCTTTCCGTATGGCCGCGCGCCCTGCTCGAACACGACGGGAATTACCCCTCTCGCGGCACAAGCGGCTGCGGCTTCCGACCCCGCTACGGCTCCTCCGATGATCGCCACGACTGGCTTGGGATCCGTCGCGTCCTTCAAAGCTTCGAGCGCGTTCACGAGTTCCGGTCTAGCCCGATTCGATGACTGAAACAACTGCGGCGCTAGATGAAGCGCGATGTTCCGCGAACACCGGTGCTCTGCAAGTCATCGCTGAACTGATACTCGGGATCGAGCAGATCATTGATACGATTCATGACGAGATCTACCGCGCCTTGAAACTTGTCGCGATACCGGTGCTCCGCTTCCGCAGAGAAGGGCGCGTATTCCTCCTCGATGTGGAACTCGGAGAGGTCTTCGTACGGAATCGGATCGCCGATTCGGTAGACGATTGTGCCGGCCTTTCCGATGGGCACCGAGCCCGTGTACACCAGGTCACAGCCATTGCATCCGATGGGCACGATCGGCTTCTTGTAGCGGAGCGCGATCTCCATCATGCCGATTCGGCCGCGCGGAAGCCGGATTGAACGCGTGCCTTGTGGAAATACGAGGAGATCGAGCCCAAGCTCAAAGGAGCGTTCGTTGAGCCGTACGAACTCGGCCATCATCGCGGTGAACACCCGATTGATGCTCTCGGAGTACGAGCAGTCCCGCGGATCGAATTCCAAGCCGAGGATGTTGCGTGGGGTGTCAAACAGCTTCCGCGGAATCGCAGCGGTGTCGATGGTGCCCGATTCCTCTCCGGGAGCGGCGTCTTTGTTCACGAGTGCGCGCAGGGTATCGTACTCAGCCTGAGTCGGCCGTCTGCCGATCGTCAGCGTGAAGTCCTTGGTGATGATGTACCCGCGTGACGTAGTCGGAAGGTTGCTGGTGAGCTCCATGAAGGTACCCACGATCGGGCTCTCGTAATACTTCCCCTTCACCCAGACGGTGATGTAGCGCTGCTTCAGCTTCCACATCTTGTACATGAAGGGGAAGTAGTTGAAGCGGTCTGTGTGGTTCATCGCGTAGATGACGGGCTCGTTCGGGATCTTCTCGATGCCCTCGAGCTGGATGTCGACACCAGGCAGGAGCCTGTAGTTCGGCGTGAGTACCGTGTGGCCGAAGAACACCTGGCCGATCGGGCGCTTCATGAGCCGGATGCGCTTGAGTCGTGGGAGATCGAGCATCGCTCGGTCAGGATGTGGACAGAAGCCGGCGGTCTGTCAATTCCCAGCAGCTGGCTGCGGCCCGGATGCTTGGCGATGGTGATGAGGCGGTCTGGCTGACTTTTCCATCGGGGGTGCTACAAAAAGCAATACGCCATAGGTATCAAGAAAGATACGAATCAAACTGGCGAGCCGCCCTGAGAAGACTTAGGTTGCGGCGAATGGAAGAAGGAGACTGAGTGGCGAGACGTAGCCCAAGAGGTAGGAAAAGGAAGTTCGAGCGCAATTTCGAACAGGACGACAAGCGTGATGACCATATCAAGCTCAATGGCGTGGTGAGTCAGGTTTACGCTGGCGGCCAGTTCGAAGTGACGACCGAATCCGGCGCTGCGGTGCGCGCGCAGCTGTGCGGTCGGATGCGAAAGTTCAGGATCCGCGTGATCCTAGGTGACCGTGTAACGGTGGCGCTGTCCCCGTACGACCTCACGCACGGCATGATCGTGTTTCGCGACAAGTAGCGCTCACTGTGTATGAAGGAGCGTTCCACATCCTCAGAGCACTTGGCGACGGTCGCTCGCTGTCTCGGGATGAGGTAGTTCGCGCCGCCGGCGAAGCCTCGTCGGTCGTCCGTGAAGTCACCGAACGCTACGCCAAGTGGTTCGAAGACGACGAGGGACGCGTCCGTTGTTCGGAACGCGGACTAGCGGCGCTGGCCAGAGAGCTGGTCGCCCGAGGAGCCGGCCGGAACAGCGAGGCGTCTTGGCACGCGGTGTATGCTCAAATGTCCGCCGAGCGCAGCGTGCCGAAGCGCGAGCTCGATCAGGTTTACGTGACCGCGGAGACGGCCGTTCGCCGCGCGGAGCTTCTGGTCGAGGCGGGTGAGCATCAGCGGGGGCTCGTATTTCTGGGCGACGACGATTTGACGAGTGCCGCGGTGCAGCTCGCGGGTGCGGGTCGCAAGGTGACCGTGCTCGATACAGACGAGGAGATCCTTCAGATACTAACCCGGCATGCGGAGCAACGCGGTTGGGAGCACGAGGTCGTGCTCCACGACCTACGGGAAGCGACTCCGAAAGCGATGCGCGGTCGCTATGGCGCAGTGTTCACCGATCCGCCGTACGCCCTGGAGGGCTTTCGGCTCTTCGTCAGTCGCGCCGCTGAGATCCTCAAGCCCGATGGCAGGCTTTACGTTTGCTTCGGACAGAGCCGCCGGGCTAGCGAACGAGGCCTGCAAAAGCAGCGGGTTCTCGGTGAGGCCGGCTTCCTGGTCGAGGCGGTTTTTCCGGACTTCAATTCGTATGAGGGTGCCGAAGCGATCGGCTCGCGCAGCGCACTTTGGCGGTGTCGGGTGACGCCGGAAACCAAACCCTTGGTTCGAGGCGAAGTCGACGGCGAGCTCTACACGAGCCGCTCTCCCAGGACCTAAGCTCGAGCAGCCACGATCTCGTTGCACCAGGCGATGAGGTCGTCGGTCACTTCTTGGCGATTCGTTTCGTTGAGCGTTTCATGTCGCGCGTCGGGATAGAGCTTGAGCCGAACGTCGAAGATCGCCGCGCGCTTGTACGCATCGTAGAGTTTCTTCATGCCCTTGCCATTGTCACCGACCGGGTCCTGGTCGCCTGCAAAGAGGTAGAGGGGCTTGTCTTTCGGAACCTTGGCCACGTTGCTCGGCTTGGCGATGCGGTCGAGCGCGCTCAGCAAGTCGATCCAGGTCTGCGTCGACACGGCGAATCCCATCAGTGGGTCCGCAACGTACTTGTCGACTTCATCAGGGTCGCGCGAGAGCCATTCGAACTCCGTGCGCGCTGGTTCGAACGGCTTGTTGTACTCGCCAAAAGTGAGCTTCTGCAGAACGGGACTGGGCTTGTGCTTTCCGACACGAGCCCGTTCGAGCCGGGCAATCAGCTTCCCGGCCACGGCGATAGGGGGCGGCTTTCCGTTCGATCCGGAAAGAGCGGCGGCAACCATGTCGTTGGGATGCTCGAACAGCAGCTGCTGCAGCACGAACGAACCCATCGAGTGCCCGAGAATGATGATCGGCAGGTCACGGTGACGCTTTGCAATTTCTCGATTCACGCCGTGCGCGTCTTCGACGATGCGATTCCAACTGTCGTTGTCGGCCATGTGGCCCGCAGAGCCATCCTCGGGAATGCTCTTGCCGTGGCCACGATGGTCATGTGCGTAGACGGTGTACCCGGCCGTCGCGAGTGCCTGTGCGAGACGCGCGTACCGGGACCCGTACTCCGCCATTCCATGCAGAATCTGCACGATCGCCTTGGGATTCTGGACAGCCCAGCCGCTCACGTGAAGCGTTGCACCATCCACAGTCTGAAACGTAAAATCCGCCGACTTCATATCAGCGGCAGCATACTCGAATTGCTCGTTTAATCGATCGCTAGGAAACGGGCCCAGAGATTGAGCCCCTTGTCGCAGTAGCTCTGCAAGATGTTAACCATCGTCGAGCGTTTTTGCTCATCGATGAGGGGCTCCGGGAGCAGTGGGTCGAGCACCACGTGACGAATGCCTTCGCGCCCCAGGAGGAACGCTTCGCGAACCGAGTCGTTTAGAGGCAGCTCTTCCAAGCGGTTCATGCTGACCGTCAGATCTCCTTGGAGCTTCGAGTAGCTCTGCTCCAATTTGGGGCTGTCCCAGAGTCCGCGCGCACGCTCCTCCTGACTGGGATTGAGCTCTTCCATGCGAAACACCGAAGCGTTGGAGTCGAGGCCCAGGGCCACGAGCTCATTGCGAAGGCCGTCGATGCCGGGCGTCAGGTTGTTTGGCCGAAGGAACAAGCCCGGTTTCAGGCATTCGAAGCCGAGGTAGCGAAGTGCGCGCTTCCGGCGCCGTAGGGCAGGGCGATCGGTGCGCGAGAGGTCCGCAGTGAAGACGGCCGCCCAGGAACCATCCCAGTCGCCCAGCCGAGCGGAGACCGTCCGCCAGCCATGAATCTTTTCGTTGACCACTTGCGCGCTTGGGCCGAGTCGATACTCACCCCGACTCGGCGACTCGAGCAGACCTTCGGCACGCAGCCGCACGATAGCCACTCGAACGCTGTTCTCGGCGACGTCGAAGACCGAGGCGGCCTGAACCAGGGAGCGCACGGGCAGTGACCCCTGGTAGATCGACTCACCGGCCGAGAGGACCTCCAAGACGACGGCTTTGGCGCTTACGTTCATCAGTATGATATTACGCTAAATCAGAAACCGCTCCACAAGGCGTAATAGAACGTGTTTCACTTCTGCTCTAGCCCATGTGTCGAGGGGAGGCCAGGCGATGCTGGCAGAGCCCTTCTCGAGAGCTAAGAATGCCGGCGATGGTCCGACTCAGCGTCAATCTGAACAAAGTCGCTACGCTTCGGAATTCCCGCGGTGGGGATGTGCCCAGCCTGGTGGAGGCGGTGAGGGTCTGCGTGCAGGCCGGTGCTCCAGGAATCACGGTTCACCCGCGCGCCGACGAGAGACACATTCGGCTTGTCGACGTGTACGAGATCGCCCGAGCGCTCGCGCCCGTGCGCGA